>LNFM01000754.1_pt1 | contig 92759 bp, 89 predicted proteins | sample 596031 | NCBI WGS metagenome assembly LNFM01 (sample SAMN04254537, study PRJNA301005) | activated carbon metagenome | isolation source: dual media filters at the Ann Arbor, Michigan drinking water treatment plant | place: USA: Ann Arbor
GTAACGGCACCACGATGTGCGTCACCCCTCGAAGCGTCTTGTAGACCCCGGTGGCTTCGGCGATGCGCCCGGAAGGCGCGAGCACGTAAAAGAGCGACATGACCATCGGCTGCGCGCAGCCCATGCCGAGGCCCAGCAGGAACGAGATCGCCGCCAGCGCGAACGCGCTCGAGAAGAAGGGAAACAGCGCATAGGCGAACGCGGCGACGAAGATCGCCGCCTTCAGGATGGTCATTTCCCGAAAACGTCTGAGCAGCAGCGGCATGGCCGCGCGTATGAAAAATGCCGACAAGGCCACCATGCCGAGCACCGTCCCGATGGCCGAGGCACTGAGACCGAGCGAATGCCCATAGACCGGCATGTAGAACTGAAAGAGATTCTGGGCCGAGCCGATGATGCCGCCCGCGATGTACGTCGCCCGCAGCTCGCGGATGCGCAGCAGTTCCATCACGCCACCGTGTTTTTCCTCGGCACTCACCCGCGCGGTGTGCGGCAGCATGCGCGGCCAGCGCCAGAACATCAGAAGCGGCAGAAGTACGAACCCCGCGAGCACGCAGTACGTCGCGCGATGAGCAAACCCGTCGATCGAAAAGCCGGTGATCAGCGGGCCGATGAAGTTGGCGAGCGACCATCCCATCGTGATCAGCGCGTAGTTGCGGCCCCGATGTTGCGGCCCACCCACGCCGCCTACAGCCGCCTCGAGGGGAATGTCGAATACCATGTGTCCCAATCCGAGGCAGAAAGCGGCCAGGAACAACACCGGGATCGACGGCCAAAGTGCCGGCAGCAGCAGCGCCGCAGCCAGCATCAGCGATCCGATGATCATCGGTTTGCGAGGCGGGATGCGATCGGACAGGCGCCCGAGCGTGATCGAGAAGAACAGCGGGCAGATTGAATAAAGCGCGATGACAACACCGACCGTCGCCTGGCTGGCGCCCAGTTCGAGGGCGTGGAGCGACATCACGACGCGGCTGCCGCCGAAGCCGATCTGGCTGAACACGGCCATCGCGACGACGAGATAAATGGTCATGCGAATACCACGGGCCGCCGCGCGGAACGAAGCGGCTAGCACTTCCAGGTTACAGGGGGATGACCCGAGTGTAACGGATGCCTGCCGGACGCGCCTGGCAGAGTGCGCGGGGCGCGGTCAGGCGGGCAGACCATCCAGTCCGAGCAGGCGCGCCGGGTTCGTGCAGAGTATCGCCTCGCGTTCCTGCGGCGTGATGCCGGGAATCGATTCGACGAAATCGACCGGGCGCATGACCGCCATCCGTTGTGGAAAATCGGTGCCGGCCACGATGCGGTCGACGCCGACGCGGTCGATCAAGTGTCGCATCAGCTGCGGATCGTGCGTGATCAGATCGTAGTGGAAGCGGCGCAGGTACGCGCTCGGCCGCTGCTTCAGGGGCCCGAGGTCCGCCCCCGTGTCGTAGGCCATGTCGAGTCGACCGATCAGCCAGGGGAACGTCCCGCCCGCATGCGGAAGAAAAATATCCAGGGTCGGGAAAGCATCGAGCACCCCGCCGCAAACCAGACTGACGGCCGCGTAACCGGCCTCCTGCGGATTGCCGACCGTGTTGATCATGAAGTAGTCCTGCATGCGTTCGGCACCGGTCGGGTACAGATTCGTCAGAAAGAGGGGCAGGCCCAGTGCCTGCGCGCGTTCGTAGATCGGCCAGAACTGCTTCTCGTGCAGATTGCGCCCCAGGATGTGCTCGGCGATGAATACCGCCCGCATGCACGGGTGCTTGGCCATGCGCTCCAGTTCGGCCGCAGCGAGCGCAAGATCCTGCATCGGCAGGACGATGCAGCCATAGAACCGCTCGGGGTGCCGGCGATGCGCGTCCACGCAGGCATCGTTGTGCGCAGCGGCGAGTTCCAGGCCGAAGGCGGGCGGCGCCCAGTACACGAGCGGATTCGTCATCGAGAGCGCATACGCCTCGACGCGACGGTCGTCCATCGCTGCGATGATCGCATCGAGATCCGTCATGGAATGTCGCATGACCGATCGCTGCGTGCATCCGGGCACGCTGACCACGACCGGGTTGCCTTTCGCGTCCTCGCTCAATACGGCGCCGTTCTCCGGACCGTGTCGCACCATGAGATCGACGAAGGCCTGCGGATACCAATGCACGTGCGCATCGATGACGCGGGATGTTGTGCGAACCGGCATCGATGCCGCATTCGCGTCGGTGGGTCGGTACGTCGCGGTCATGCAACCCCTTCTCGCAGCCCCTGGGCCGTCATTCATGCCATTCTCGATTCTGCCGGGCACTGCGTCCACCATGACGCATGTTCTGCAGAGGATCGACGCCACCCCGAGACGGACTTGATGGAGGTGCCCGCCGCTCCGGATGTCAAACCGGGCTTCACGACTCCCGGGATCAAGGTCGAACCCGCAAACGGCGCGGAGTTCGGCGCGCTTTTCCCTGTAGAAACCGATCGTTGGAGCAAGATCGTGAGAGAGGCCGGCATACCCGCGGCGGCGCGCGATCGGCACCTGCCAAGTCCGAGACATTCGGCATGGCCCGTACGAATGATGCGCTGCGTAACGCCGTTTTCGGGAACGCAATACCGTCCATTGCGTTTATTCACTTTCCATTGCGCTGCGCAGGACGTACCGTTCGCCCGCTGCAGCGACTGACCCACTTCGGGTCCGCGCGGTGCGGCTACACGAGGCAAGACGACTCGAAGGAGGCGAACCATGCAATTTCTCGATTGGCTCGACCAGCATTTCACGTCCAACTCACACTTCTACTTCTATGCCGACGAACTCGGCTGGCCGTTGGATTACTACCCGCATGGCCTGACCGAAGACGGTCTGCCGGCGGAAACGGCCAGCACCCAATCAGACGCGGCTCAGACGCATTCGGAACCGCACTGATCGGCCGGCTTCATCGGCACGCTCGCACACACCCCAAACAGCAAAATGGCCCAACTACGGTTGGGCCATCGTTTTTTCTACAGCGGTAGACGCGCATACGGCATCGATGAGTGGGCGGGTACCGACCGCAGGGCGATCCCCCTTCGATCGCCCCCCGATCGACCGGCACCCGGCTTGACGCCGTGAAAGTTACGCAGCACGCTGTATCGCTATCGCATGATGCAAAGCCGACCATGACAAGACGTACGTTTCTGAAGCTGACAGGCGCTGCCGCGCTCTTTCCACTGCCGGTTTTCGGCGCGACTGCGGGCGAAAGCGGCATGTTCGAGCGTGCCGAAGCCTCCGGCGCCACCAATGCGCCCCAGCGAGTCTTTTTCCACCGCCCTGCCCAATGGCGCGCGGACGGGCGCGTCGTCATGGTCATGCATGGCGTAAAGCGTAACGCCGACCGCTATCGCGACGACTGGGCGCCGCTCGCCGATGCGCACGGCTTCTTGCTTTTGTGTCCGGAGTTTTCACAAGCCAAGTTCCCCAAGACCGGGTGGTACAACTTCGGTGGATTGGAGATGACCGCAGATCCGTCGCTGCAATCCTTTTCCGTCCCGGATCGCATCTTCGCCGATGCCAAAGTGCGCTTCGGCGTCCAGTCCGAGCGGTTCAGCCTCTACGGACACTCCGCGGGATCTCAGTTCGTCCACCGGTTTTTGTTGCTTGCACCATCGCCGCGCGTGGACCAGGCCATTTCGGCAAATGCCGGCTGGTACACCTTGCCCGTGTTCGATCAACCGTTTCCGTACGGTCTGCAAAACACTTCGGTCAGCGAGGCGCAGGTCGCAACGTTTCTGCGCCGTCCGCTGGTCCTGCAGTTGGGCGAGCGCGATACCAACCCGGAGCATCGCACCCTGCTTCGCAACGAAGCCGCCGATCGCCAGGGGCTGCACCGGTTCGCGCGCGGCCTGAACTTCCTCGAAGTCGGCAAACGGGAAGCCCGGCGGCGAGGCATCGGACTCGCGTGGCGCCTAGTGACCGTACCGGGCGTCGGCCACAGCAACGCACGGATGGCCGCGAGTGCGGCCAAGGTCCTCTTCTCGTAATGTTGCAAAGCATCAGTTTCACCAGACTGTTACAATTCAGCCCCTTTTTTCCCGGCGTTGCCCCCCTTCATGACCGATCCCGATACTGCCGTCGCCCCGACCTTCGAAGCCCTAGGCCTCTCCGCTCCCCTGCTTCGAGCCCTGAACGACGTCGGCTACGAGACGCCCTCCCCCATTCAGGCGCAGACCATCCCACCCTTGCTCGAAGGCCGGGACGTCCTGGGGCAGGCTCAGACCGGCACCGGCAAGACGGCGGCGTTCGCTCTCCCCATACTCGCGCGCATCGATATCTCGCAGCGCCATCCGCAAGCGTTGGTACTCACGCCCACCCGCGAACTTGCCATTCAGGTCGCCGAAGCGTTCCAGAAATACGCTGCGCACCTGCGCGACTTCCATGTCCTGCCGATCTACGGCGGGCAGCACTACGTGCCGCAACTGCAGGCACTTCGACGTGGGCCTCACGTCGTGGTAGGTACGCCCGGGCGGATCATCGACCACATGGAGCGCGGCACGCTCAAGCTCGATACGCTGCGTCATCTGGTCCTCGACGAAGCCGACGAGATGCTGCGCATGGGCTTCATCGAAAGCGTGCAGCAGATCCTGGAACGCACACCGCCGACGCGACAGGTGGCGCTCTTCTCGGCGACAATGCCGGCACCGATTCGCCGTATCGCACAGACGTATCTGAAGTCGCCCGCGGAAATCACCATTCGAAGCAAGACTTCGACAGTCGCGAATACCCGTCAGCGCTACTGGCTCGCTGCCGGCAACATCGGCAAGCTCGACGCCCTGACGCGCATACTCGAGGCGGAAAACTTCGATGCAATGCTCATCTTCGTCCGGACGAAACAGGAGACCACCGATCTCGCCGGACGCCTGGAGGCTCGCGGCTTCAACGTTGCACCTTTGAGCGGCGATGTCGATCAGAAATCGCGCGAACGCACCGTCAATCGCCTGAAGGCGGGTGAGCTCGACATCATCGTCGCCACCGACGTTGCGGCGCGCGGCCTGGACGTCGAGCGCATCAGCCACGTGCTCAACTACGACGTACCCCACGACACCGAATCGTACGTGCATCGCATCGGCCGCACCGGTCGTGCAGGGCGCAGCGGCGAAGCGATCCTGTTCGTCATGCCGCGCGAACGCCACATGCTGCGCATCATCGAACAGGCCACTCGACAGAAGATCGAGGCAATGGAACTGCCGAGCGCGGATGCCGTGAATGAACAGCGGCTGACCAAGCTTGCGGAACACATCGAGGCGGTACTCGACAATCCGGAGCTGAGCCATACGCTTTCCCGGTATCGGGACCGGATCAACGCGTATCGGAAGAGCACCGAACGAGCTGCCGACGACATCGCCGCCGCACTCGCTTATATCGCGCAAGGCGAAATGCCCTTCATCCAGGAAGCCCCTGCACGTGCGCCCGCACCCATGGCTCGACCGGCGACCTCCGGCGAGGGACGCAAGCCGCGCGACGCGCGACCGCCCGCACGCCCCGTCATGAACGATGCAGGCGAAACCGGCGGCAGACGGCCGCCCCGCCCGCGTCGAGCCCCCGAGGCCGGCATGGAGACCTATCGCATCGAAGTCGGACATCGACACAACGTGAAACCTGGCAACATCGTTGGCGCCATCGCTAACGAAGCCGGGATTGAGAGCCAGCACATCGGACGCATCGACATCGAGGACGACTATTCGCTCGTCGATCTGCCCGAGGGCATGCCGAAGCAGATCCTGCGCAAGCTGCAGAAGACGTGGGTGGCCGGGCAGCAGCTGAAGATGGTGGTGGTGGGTCATCCGCCCGTCGCGAAGCCCGAAAAGGCGAAACGCGACCGCGCCTGATCGCGCGCAGAACGCTCGCTCACCAGTTCAGTGCCGACACGCTGCCCGCCTTGTCAGTCGGGTGCGGCCTGAAGGATCGAGTTGCGCCCCTTTGCCAGCCGTCGATGCCGCCCGCACGCTGGAAACGCGCGCCCGTGCTAGGCTTCCCACTTTCGTCCCGAGCGGGCCGCAGCGACAACGCGGGCTCGTCAAACGCCGGAGGAGTTCGTCATGTCCAGCCGCAAGGCAGCGCTGTATGCCAATGTGGGTCCCGTTCTTACTCAATACGACGTCGACGTGGAAGCAGCAACGCTGACGCCGCGCTCGTCGGTGACGCTCCCCGCGGGCGTCCAGTACTGTTGGCCGAGCGCGGACCGCAAGATACTCTACATCTCGACGAGCAGCAGCGCCTCGGGGTACGGGCCGAAAGGCACGGACCACCACATCAGCGCCTACCGCGTCGATCCGCAGACCGGCGCATTGAGTCGGCACGGCGAACCCATCCGGATTCCCGTGCGACCGATCCACATGACGACCGACATCCCGTCGAAGCACATCCTCATCTGCTACAACGACCCGAGTCTGCTCGAGGTGTACCGCATCAACGACGACGGCACGCCCGGTGCGCTGGTCAAGCAATCGGAGCCGATGGACTTCGGCATCTTCGCGCATCAGGTCCGCGTCACGCCCGACAACAAGCTCGTCATCCTGGTCACGCGCGGCAACGAAGGCACCGCGCACCGTGCGGAAGATCCAGGCGCGCTCAAGATCTGGAACTATAAGGATGGAATCCTGAGCAAAGAAGTCTCGGTCGCGCCGAACGGCGGTCGCGAATTCGGCCCTCGCCATCTCGACTTCCATCCGACGCAGCCGTGGCTCTACGTCTCCATCGAAACGCAAAACCAGATGATGATGTTCCGCATGGAGAACGGCCGAATCGTGCCCGACGTCCAGTACGCGAAGACGACGCTGTTGGAGCCCGACAACATACGTGCGCGCCAGGCAGCGAGCACCGTGCACGTGCATCCGAACGGCCGCTTCGTCTACGGGGCCAACCGTTCGCAGGCCACCTTGGAATACAAGGGACAACAAGTCTACAAAGGTGGCGAGAACAGCATCGTCGTGTATGCGATCGATCAGACGAGCGGCGAACCGACCGCGATCCAGCACATCGAGACGCGGGCCATCCATCCTCGCACGTTCCATATCCACCCGTCGGGGCGGCTGATGGTCGTCCAGCACAACAAACCGGTGAACGTTCGTGAAGGCGATGACATCCGCACGGTACACGCCGGGCTCTCGGTGTTTCGCATCCGCGACGACGGCAAGCTCGACTTCGTGCGCAAGTACGATGTCGACGTGGGTGACACGCTGATGTTCTGGATGGGGATGGTGGAGTTGTAGGCTGCGAAATCGGTGCCTGGCACGTTCTTGGTGCCTGGCACCGATTTCCCAGCCGCAAAGAGGGAAAAGTGAAACCCTCTGCGGTGATCCCGACCGCACTGAAGCGTCCGACCTCCCCCCCTCCGTTTTCCCTCTTCCCGGCTATGAAACTGTGCGTCGCACAGTTTCATAGCCGGTCACTTCATCGGCGAAAACGCTGTGGGACGCAAAATCGTGGTCGTCACCTGCGCGACGATCGGACCGTCCTTCTCGCTTTCCGCAAAGGCCTTCGCACGCTCGGGATCCTTTGCAAAGGTATCGAACTTCTCGACCCGCTCGTCCATGCTTTCCCACGCGAGCATGTACGTGAGTACGTGATCGTTGCCGCCGATGCGGTTCAGCCAGTAGCCGACCTGGCGAAAGCCGTGCCGCTTGAATGCCGCGCAGGTGAAGTTGCCGAAGCGATTGGTGATGTTGACGATCTTCTGCGGCGTAGCCTGATATTCCCGCAGCTCGAAGAAGTACGGGGTGCGCGTGGATGCATCCGGACCATACGCCTCGCCCTGATCGAGCTGCGAATACGAAGTCGGCTCCATCAACTGGTTCCATACCCGGTGCACGAGTACGCCGTCGCGCTCGGATTCTTCCCACTTCTTCGCCCGAGCGGGATCGGCACGCCACTCGGCGTTCTTCTTCGTGCGCTCTTCGAAGCTTTCCCAGGCCCACATATAGACGAGCTGGTTGCTCTTCTCACCCAGCATCGGCGTCCAGAAACCGACGAGCCGGAAGCCATACTCCTTCCACTTGTGCACCGTGAAGCTGCCGAAGCGATCCAGCAAGGCGGGCAGCTTCCCCGGTGCGACATCGTAGCGACGCAATTCGTACAGCATGTTTTCTCTCTTCCTTCGGGAATGTGGGGGACCCCGGACTACACCGCGCCCTTGGAACGCAGACCTGCAATCGCCGCCGCGTCATACCCCAACCCCTGGAGCACTTCGTCGGTGTGCTCGCCGTAGTCGGGCGTATGGACCAGCTTCTCGGGCTGCGCGTAGCGGCTCATGTGGATCGGCTGGCCCACGACCTTCTGTGCCCCATACTTCGGATGATCGACCGGCTTCGCAATGCCGAGATGCTGCACCTGCGGATCCGCAAATACCTTGTCGATCGTGTTGATGGGACCGCACGGCACGCCGGCCTTGTTCAAGGCAGTCACCCAGAAGTCGTTCGTGCGGGTCGCCATGACCTCGCGCAGACGCTCGTTAAGGGCTGCACGGTTCTTCGAACGCACGGCCGAATTGCAGAATCGCTCGTCGGTGATCAGATCCGGCGCCTCGGCGACCTTCACGAACCGCTCCCACAGACTGTCGCCGGATGCAGCGATATTGATGTAGCCGTCCGCCGTCTGGAACATGCCCGTTCCGGATCCTGTGGGATGACTGTTCCCTTCCTGCCCCGCCACCTCGCCCTTCATGAGATAGCGCGACGCCTGGAAGTCGAGCATGAAGATCTGTGCTTCGATCAGCGAGGTGTGGACCCATTGTCCTTCCCCCGTGCGCTCGCGGTCGAGCAGGGCCAGGGTAATGCCATTGGCGAGCAGGATCCCCGCGGTCAGGTCATTGATCGCGATGCCGACACGCACCGGGCCACCCCCCGGATGCCCGGTGATGGTCATGAGACCGCCCATGCCCTGGGCAATCTGATCGACGCCGGGACGTCCTTCGTACGGCCCGTCCTGACCGAAGCCCGAGATGCTGCCGTACACGATCTTCGGATTGACCTTCTTCACGGCCTCGTAGTCCACGCCGAGTTTGTACTTCACCGTGGACTTGTAGTTCTCGACCACGACGTCGGCCTTCTTGACGAGCTCGAAGAAAATCTTCAGTCCTTCCTTCGTCTTCAGGTTGAGCGTGAGGCTCTTCTTGTTGCGATGCAGGTTCTGGAAATCCGGGCCGTCGCGCCGCCCGCCCGTGGCATCGACGCCCGCCCCGGGCGCTTCGATCTTGATCACGTTGGCGCCCCAATCGGCAAGCTGACGCACGGCCGTCGGACCGGCCCGATGGGCGGTCAGGTCGATCACGGTGAAATCGGTCAAGGGCAGGCGGCGTGCAGTCATGGGTGCGATCCTCTCTCGGCAACGATGGGTACGGGGTCAGGAATGTGCTCGGCAACCGCAGGACGAGAAAGTTGCCGGATGCCGAAGTATGGCACTGCCGCGAGCCAGGTCCAACTACCCCGATCGCGACCCGCGCAGCGCTCACCCTGCGTCGGGAACGCCGTGCGCTCGATCGATGCAAACCGATGGAATGTCCCTTGCAATCGCGAGTGGCAACCGGAGCGACCGTCGTTCCACGAAAGGCGCAATCACACCTGACACGACGCCAGCGGAAACGGGGCGGGCTTCGCCCCGACGAGCTTCTGCGCGAGCATGGCCTGCATCCGGGCGCGAATCTCGGCCGAGCTTTCCCCGGGCGCAGGATGGATCTGCTCGATCTCGTCGAGTATCCTCGGCGCCCGATCGTCGACCGGCACGCCATGGACCAAAGCCCACTTCTCCACCTGATGGATGAACTCGGGCGACACCCGCGGCGGCACGATGGCGTTCATGGGGTCTGCCATCGCTGCGTCGACCGACACGAACTCGACGCCGGCGGCTTCGAAACGATCGAGTATCTCGTCCAGACAATCGCCGCCGAGCGGCGTGCCGTGGATGAGCCAGATATGGATCGGATCGCGACCGAACACCGCGCGCGCGTTCGCCGCATGGAGCCGCATCTCGTGCATGGCGGTCTCCACGAATGCACGCCGCAAGTGGGTGACACCTTGCTGGTCATCGCGTTTCAGAGTCCGCCAGTACGCGGGGGCGAAGCGTGAATCCCGAAAGCCGACCGTCACCGGCACGGGAATGTAGCCCTGCTCGCGCAGATAGACGGCCACGGCATCCTGCTTCTGCGCCGTATCGCCCCACATGTCATTGCAGTAGCGGAAGTATCGCTTCGGCGCGAGCGTGGCCCAGCGCTTGATGATCTCCTCGGTCCGCTCGATGTCCTCGATGTACGTCTTGGCGTCGACCCAGTTGATGCTCGGATGATTGTGCGTGTGATTGGCGACGTGTTGGCCGGCTTCGACCCAGTGGTCGAACACGCGCAGCAGTTCGGGATCGTCGTCTGCAGGCGCCGTGTTCGAGAATGCGTATACGTCCCGCACGCCGTGGTGCTGCAACGCCTGCGTCATCGACTGCGCGATGCCGAGCGGTGTATAGCCTGCGGGCACGGGCAGGCCCCGCCACATCAGCATGTCGTCCATGGTGATGGCAAGTTTTACCTTACCCAACGGAGAAATCGGATGCTGCTCCATGCTCGACCTCCTCTTCGATACGCCCAAGGATATTCCACTCCCGCCGCGTTGCGCGTGGTTAAATCCGAGGAGCGGACATCGTCATCCGCGGAGGAGCTTACATGAACCGCAACGCGATTCTTTCGGCGTACCGGTGTTTGCTGCCGCTCATGTTTCTCGCATTGCCGCTCGGCGCGGCTGCTCAAACGCTTTTTCCCAATCGCCCCGTGCGCATCATTACGCCGTATGCACCCGGCGGCAGCACCACGACCATGGCCCACTACTTCGCCAACAAGCTCGCGGACGACTGGGGGCACAACGTGATCGTCGACAACCGTCCCGGCGGCAATACCATCATCGGAACACAGACCCTCGCGCGAGCCACTCCGGACGGACACACGATCATGATCACGACCAATGCGCACGTGATCAATCCGAGCCTCTTCAAGTCGCTGCCCTACGATCCTATCGAGGACTTTACGCCCATCGGCACCGTGTACGCAGCAGAGTTCGTCATGGTGACGGGGATGGCCGTCCCGATTGTCACCCTTCAGGATTTCATCGCATTGGCGAAGTCCAAGCCCGGCCAGTTTAACTATGGCACGACAGGCGCCGGAGGCTCGGCGCATCTGGCAAGCGAACTGCTCAACATGACCGCAGGCATCAAGACGCAGCACGTCCCGTACAAGGGCGCCGGCGGTGTCGTCACCTCGCTGCTCGGAGGGCAGATTCAATACTTCTTCAGTAATGCACTGGCAGTGCTGCCGATGATTCAGGCAGGCAAACTGCGACCGATCGCGATCACCGGACAAACGCGACTCTCCATCTTGCCGAACGTGCCGACCTTCGACGAAGCAGGGGTCAAGGGCATGGAAGTGAAGCCCTGGTTCTGCGTGCTCGCGCCGGCCGGCACCACCCGCCCTGTCGTGGAAACGCTGTCCTCGTCGTTTAGGCGGCTTCTGAGCCGGCCCGACGTGAACGAGTACATGGCGAAACAAGGTATCGCCCCCTTCCCCGGCACACCCGACCAACTGGCCGCCCTGATGCGTACGGACCTCGCTAGATACGCCCGCATCATCAAGGCCGCCGACATCAAGCTGCAGCAGTGACGCAATGCTTGCGGCTCTGAACACGTCTTCCCTGGAGCCCATCACGGCGGCAGCCGTCGTCGGCATCGTCGCGTTTGCGTTCTTCGTCCGCGGCGTCTCCGGCTTCGGCTCGGCGACGATCGCCATACCGATGCTCGTCCACGTCATATCGCTCAAGCTTGCCGTGCCGCTGCTGCTGGTGCTCGATTTCATCTCGACGCTGGCGACGTTGCGCATCGATCGCACCCTCGTCGACAAGACCGAGATCCGGTGGCTGATTCCCTTCGGCGTCGTCGGCGTGATTACCGGCGTGACGCTGCTCGTACAACTGCCGCCCGCCCTGCTGCTCGGCGGCCTGGGCTGCGTGATCGTCTACTTCGGCATCCGCGCGCTGATCAATCCGCACGGTGACGCCCCGGTCTCGCGGCTGTGGGGCATACCGGCCGGCTTCGTCGGCGGCCTCTTCGGCGGCATGTTCGGCAGCGGCGCTGCGACCCCCTACATGATCTACCTCACGCATCGTCTGCACGACAAGCGCCGCGTGCGGGCGACATTCACGGGGTTCGCGTTTTTCGACTACGGCTTTCGATTGATTACCTTCGCGGCGACCGGCCTGTTGATCGACGCAGCACTGGGCGTCTTGCTGCTGCTCAGCTTGCCGGCGATGGCCATCGGTCAGTACGCGGGCAATCGTGTCCACCATCGCATCTCCGACGCTCAGGCTCGGCGCGTCATCGGGACGCTTCTGGTCGTCGGCGGACTGTCGCTGCTCGCCAAGAGCTTGACCTGACCTTGCGCTGCCAAAGCTGGGGAGAATCGCCATGACGTTTCGCGTTGCAACCCTCAACATGGAACAGGACCACAAGCGCTGGGACGCGAGACGCGACCTGATCGTCGAACAACTGGGCGAGATCGATCCGGATCTGTTCGCCATGAACGAAGTCTGCCTGCCGAAGCAGAGCGCACGCTGGATCCAGCAAGCGATGCTCGAACGTTACGGCCGGCGCTATGCGCTCATCCAGCAGACCCGCGTCAACGGGCTCTCGTCGATCGAAGGCGAAGCACTGCTCACCCGGCTGCCTGTCATCGAAACCGGCAACCTCGATTTTCGTACCCGGGACATCGTCGCGCTCTTCGCTCGTGTTCAGGCCGGTGAGCATGTACTCGACGTGTACGTCACGCATCTCTTCATGTCGCGCGGCGACGAATCACTGCGCGTGTATCAGGCGCACCAGCTGCTGGAGTGGATCGGCACGCGCTGCGACGCCCACGCCCGTATCGTCTGCGGCGACTTCAACGCAAGCCTCGACAAACCCTCGGCCGTGTTGATGTCGACGAAGTTCCGGCCGACACAAACCGCGCCGACGGCCTTCACACCGCTCGCCGATGACGCAGGCAACGTCTCCCATCCGACCTGGCCTCGCATGGATCGCTGCATCGACTACATCTGGATCGACGGCCCGCTGCGCGTCGCCGCCAGTTCGGTGTGTTTCGACCGATCGCATCCCAGCGACCCGACGCTCTATCCGTCGGATCATGCCGGGGTACGCGCGGACCTCGAGTTTTAGTACCCTTCATTTCTCGCGCTGCGTGCTGGACGGCATCGCATGCGATCACGGAGCACATCGACCATGGACCGCTTTTCCGCACTTTCCCTCGGCGTAAGCCTGACGATCATGTCTGCGGCGGTCTTTGCCGCCGACCTGCAAAAATCAACCTTCCAGCGGCCGCTGCGCATCGTCGTTCCCTTCGCGCCGGGCGGCGGCCAGGACACCACGGCGCGCCTGCTCGGCTCGAAACTCAGCGAACTCACCGGGCAGCAGATCCTCGTCGACAATCGCCCGGGCGGCGCAGGCATCATCGCCGCTGAAACCACGCTCAAGGCGCCACCCGACGGCTACACGATGTACCTCGCCAGCACGAGCCACGTCGTCACGCCGAGTCTGCGCAAATCGCTGCCGTTCGATACCGTCAAGGACTTCGCCCCCATCATGCGCGTCTCCAGTTCGCCGGGAACGCTTTGTGTCCACCCATCGCTTCCGGTACGCAACGTGAAGGAATTGATCGCACTCGCCAAGAGCAGACCGGGTCAGATCACCTATGCTTCGGCCGGGGTGGCCGCGAATTCGCATCTGTCGGGTGAACTCTTCAAGGTCCTCGCAGGCATCGAAATGGTGCACGTACCGTACAAGGGCAGTGCCCCGGCGATGATTGCGCTGATCGGCGGCGAAACCGTCATGGGCTTCTCCAACGCGGTCGCCACCATTCCGCACGTGCGTGCGGGACGTCTCAAGATGCTGGGCGTCACGACTCGCACGCGTTCCCCGCTGCTCCCCGACGTGCCGACCATTGCCGAGGCAGGCTTGCCGGGCTTCGAGAACACCATCTGGAGCGGGATCATCGTTCACGCCGCCACACCGAAGCCGATGCAGTCTGCGCTGCACGAGGCGATCTCGCGCGCAATCGAGTCGCCGCAGGTCAAGGAGAAGCTCACCGCGGACGGCGCCGAGCCCTTCATCGGCGACACACCCGGCGCCTACGGTGAGTTCATCGCCGCCGAGATCGTCAAATGGGGCAAGATCGTGCGCCAGGCCGGCATCGTCGCGCAGTAACTCTTTCGCTCCCGCGCTGCGGGCGCCATCGTTCAACTGAGGAGTCATCGATGGAATTGGGTCTGAAGCATCGCAAGGCAATCATCTCCGGCGCCAACCGCGGCATCGGCCGCACCATTGCGCATGCGTATGCCGCCGAAGGCATCCACCTCGCATTGCTGGGCCGCAATCGCGAACAATGCGCCGCAGTCGCGAAGGAGATCGCCCAGGCGCATCCGAATATCACCTGCGTGCCGATCCACGTCGATCTCGAACAGCCCGCGACGATCAAGCCTGCGGTCGAACAAAGCGTACAGGCGCTCGGCGGCCTGGACATCCTCGTCAATTGCGCCGGCGGTGCCTATCGCGGACGCATCACGGAAATCCCGGACGAGATGTGGGAGCGCTACTTCGCCGTCAAGCCGCTCGGGTTGATCCGCATGACGCGCGAATCGATTCCTCACCTGCAGAAATCCGATCAGGCCCGCATCATCAATATCTCGGGCACGCGTGGCCGCGAGCCCGGCCCCAACTCGGCGATGGCCGGCCCGATCAACTTCGGCACCTTGAGTGTCACCAAGGCCATGGCGAACGAATTCGGCCCGCAGGGGATCACCGTGAATGCCATCGCCCCCGGTTCGACGCGCACGCGACGCTGGGACGAACTCGTCGCCATCACCGCCCGGGATCACAACATCAGCGAGCAGGAAGCCGAGAAGCGTCTGCTCGAAGAAGTGCCGCTCGGCATCGTGATCGAACCGGAGGACATCTCGGATCTCGCGGTATTCGTCGCATCGGCACGAGCGCGGGCGATCTCGGGCACCTGCATCAATGTAGACGGCGGCAGGACGCGCAGCATCTGAAATGCCGGGTCGAAGCGAAATGATTGCACGCGCCGGGCGCCCCCCCGCCGCGGTGTCCGTGCAAGTATTGGCCGGCGTAGCGCTGGCGACACTGCTTGCGGGATGTCCCTTCGTTCAGGACAGCGGCTCGGCGACGACCGTCAAGCACACGTTCACGCTGCCTCCACCCCAGGCGGCCGCATGCTTCGCGCGCAACGCCGAACGCCACAGCTCCGCGCTGGTTGCCGAGGTTGGGGCGGGGGACGCACGCGGGAACGGCGTTCCGTACGCAAGCGCGGAACTGCGCCCGGCCGGACGAGGTTCGGTGGGCATCCTGACGCTCATGGTGATAGCGAAAGGCGGTATGGGCCAGCTCGTCGAGATGCTGACCCAGGGGTGCTAGCAAAGGCGCCCAAAGGATGTGTTCGGCTGCCCGCCGGGCGACGGCAAGCGAGCGGTCCGGGCGATGCCTGAACTCAATCGAACTTCAGCCCCGCTTCCTTGATGATCCGACCCACCGCCGCGCGATCCTCGATCATGTACTGGCCGAATTCCGCGGGCGACTGCGTCTGAATATCGAAACCCGCCGCAACCAGCTTCGACTTCAGGCCTGGGTCGCCGAGCGCTTGCACGATCTGCTGGTTCAATGCGTTCACGATCGAGGCAGGCGTACCGCTGCTGGTGACGATGCCGAACCAAGTGCCCGCACGATAGCCCTTGAGCCCCGCTTCCCCCGTCGAAGGGATCGACGGATAGTTGGGGTGACGTCGCTCATCGGCAAACGCGATGAACTTCAGGCGCCCTGACTTCACGTGCGGTGCCACGGTGACAGCCCCGGTGATGACCATGTTCACTTCTCCGGCGACGGCGGCGGTGGTCGCCGGGCCCGCACCTTTGAACGGTATATGCAGCAACTTGATTCCTGCGATGCCTTCGAGCAGCGCGCCGCCCAGGTGATTGGTCGATCCGTTGCCGGGCGTGGAGTACGTAATCGAACCCGGCTTGGCCTTCGCCTGCGCGATCAGCCCCTTGATGTCGCTGAAGGGCATCGAACTGTGCGCGGCGATCACATACGGGAAGTAGACCACCTGCGTGATCGGCGCGAAATCCTTGACCGGATCGTAAGGCAGCTTCTTCGCCACGTGCGGGTTGATCGACATCGTGGTCTGCGTGATCAAGCCGATGGTGTAGCCGTCGGGCGCAGACCGGGCCATCATTTCCGCGCCGATCATCGTGCTGGCCCCGCCACGGTTGTCGACGACGAACTGATGCCCCAGGGTGGCACCCAGTTTTTCCGCGATGCCGCGAGCCACGAGATCGGTCGTACCGCCGGGCGGATAAGGCACGATGAATCGGACGGGTCGGTTCGGATACTGCTCGGCCGCTTGCACGGCGGGGACCGCGATGGCGGCCGAGGCGGCGGCCATGCAGGCCGCGATCATGCGTTGCTGGTTCATTTCCTCTTGCTCCTGATCAGTCTCTCGTCCCGTATGCCGGCACGGTCGCATCATGTCGAACGTTTCATGGGAAGTCGCGATGGTACGTCAGACCACGACGTCTTAAACAGCCGAATTGCGGCAGAACCGCAATGCGCTGTGTCGCTGTCGGACGTTCCTGTGTCATGCACCGTAAGAGTCTGCGCCGAGACGATCTCGCCATGCCCGCACGCTCGAATACCGTGGTACATTCCGCCCACCGCTGCATGCGGACGGCCTAACGCGAAGATCGTGCTCGGTATCGATGCCGCCCCCCTTGCGCCAAATCAAGGGTGCTGCCGCCCAACTCGGCCGGAGCGCCGCGCACCATCGGCGATTCGCATGCAGCCTTGTGTCCGGCATCGTGCCGACGGCACCATCCTTGACGAGCAGAAAAACCATGAACCCAGTGTCCATTCGGCTGCTCGCCGCAGCAATGTGCTGCGCGGCCGCAACGCCTGCCCTGGCCCAGAACTGGCCGACGAAACCGGTACGCCTGCTCGTACCCTTCCCGCCCGGAGGCGGCACGGACATTCAGGCCCGGTTGTTGAGCAAGATGTTCCAGGCCGAATTCAATCAGAATTTCGTCATCGACAATCGCACGGGCGCGGGTGGACTCATCGCTGCGCAGATGACGGCGGATGCTCCCGGAGACGGCTACAACCTGCTGTTCACCTCAGGGAGCATTTCGGTCGTCACCACGCTTTACGCGAGCCGGATGAAATTCACGGTGCAAAACGACCTCGTGCCGGTGAGCTGGTTGTCGACGACGCCCCTCGTCCTGAGCATCCATCCCAGCGTGCCCGCAAAATCGGTCAAGGATCTGGTCGGACTCGCCAAGAAAAGGCCGTCCGTCGCCGCAGGCAACGATGTGGGCAGCACTGCACATCTTTCCGCCGAGATGCTCAACCAGTACGCCGGCCTGAAGACCACCGTGGCAACGTATCGCGGCGGCGGTCCCGCCGTGATTGCGTTGATCTCCGGTGAAGTGGATTACCTGTTCGCAACCGCCCCGTCGATCATGCCGCACCTTAAATCCGGCAAGGCGAAGGCGCTCGCAGTCACGACCGAGAAGGCCTCGCCTGCACTGCCGGACCTGCCGACGATGAACTCGATCTATCCCGGCTTCATTTCGGACAACTGGTATGCCATGTACTTTCCGAAGAACACGCCCAAGCCGATCGTCGATCGCATGAATGCGGCGATCAAGAAGGCGCTCGATGCCCCCGAGGTGAAGAGCTTCATGACGCGCGAAGCTCTGGAGGTGATCGCAAGTTCGCCGGAAGGCCTGGTCGAGAAGTTCAAGAACGATTCCGCGCGCTACGCCAAGGTCATCAAGGCAGCCAACATCAAGGTTGAGTAGACCCGCCTAAGGCCCGCACCCGGCGACCGCACCCCGCTGCGTTCGCCGGTGTGCACCGACGCAGCTCGGACTTTGCAGCGAGATCACTCGGCCAGGGTCGGACCCGATCCGCGAACCCGGGTCTGACGCATGTAGCGGCGAAACCGGTCGGCATCGTAGCCGGCGCCGCGATGGATGAGGCATCGGTTGTCCCAAAAGACGACCTGTCTCGGCTGCCACCGATGCGCATGGATGTGCCGTTCGGCAGTCGCAGATTCCACCAATCCGTCGAGCAGCTTGCGGCTCTCGGTGTCGTTCCATCCTTCGATCGATTTCGCATGGGAGCCGATGAACAGGCTCTTTGCGCCATTGCGGGGATTCCGCCGGACGAGCCTCTGCCGTACCGGAGGCAGCGTCGCCGCCAATTCCGGCGAGACCGCATCGGGCGCCACCTTGGAGCGTGAATAGACATAGTCGTGCACGACGACCAGCGGATCGCACTGCGCCTTGCGTGCTGCGTCGAATGCCTCGTAGGTCGGCCGCGTGCTCACGAAGAGGGTCTCGCCGCCCTCGGCCGGGGTTTCGTAGGCGCACATGATCGACAGGAACGCGGGCGTTGCCTTGAACGAAGCGTCCGAATGCCACATGTTGTTCCCGGTCAGGAAGATCGTCTTCTTGTGACTGTTGCCGACGACCGTGCCGTCGGGTTGCACATTGCCGATGGTGCCGAAGTACTCGAGCTTGCCCTCGCCCCGCGCGACGTGGCTGGGTTCGGGCTCGCCGAAGCGGCGGGTGAGATCGAGCTGACTCGCGTCGTCGAACGTCTGATCCTCGAACAGGAGCAGCGAATACGTATCGATGGCCTCGCGCACTTGCTCCAGGCGATCGGCGTCGAGATCGTTTCTGAGGTCGATGCCTTCGATTCGGGCGCCGAACTCCGGGTGCAAGGGTTCGATCGTCAGTGTCGTCATGGCGATTGCTCCGTGGACGCGCGAGGGGCGGGCGTGGGCAGGAATCGAATCGGCACACCTCGCGCATCATTGTCCGCCGCCGCTTCGATCGGGCAAATGTAGCGCTTGCCGAACCAAGCGGCAATCGCAGTCTTCGCGGCCACGATTCCGGCCGAGGCGCCGTACGAGTATCATGACGCATCGAGTTGCAGATCGTGGACCGGCAAGACTGCTCCGCATCGCGTCCTCGCGAGGCGTGGCAAGATCGAACTTCCGACACGCTCGACTCGTCCGGCGCATCATCACGCACACGCTCACCGCATCATCGACGCACACAGGAGATACCGGCATGCCGCTCGTCAAAGCCTACGACGACATCGAAAACCCACGTATTCAGCGCAATCTGGCCAACGGCCATTTCGCGTGGCGCAGCGATTTCATCCAGCGTCCCGAAGACAAGAGCATCGACACCCCGATGGCGTTTCTCGCCGAAGGCTCCGCCAATCGCACGCTGCGCGTGCACTTCCACGTCGTGGATCAGTTCCAGGTCATGTACAAGGGCTCGGGCAGCATGGGCAGACACCCGGTCGGCTTCGGTGCGGTGCATTTCTCGCGCGCCTATACGCCCTACGGACCGATCTCCTACAGCGACCAGGGCCTGGGCTTCATTACCCTGCGCGCCCACCGCGACCCGGGCGCGCAGTACCTACCCGAGAGCCGGGAAGTGCTGGACCAGGTCGCCGAGCGCACGCCCTGGCAAGTGACCGAAGCCCCCGACTTCGATCTAGTCCCCGGAGCATCCGGCGTCGCGATGAAGGCATTGAACGAAGTTCGCGACGACCGCGGCCTGGCGGCATACTCCGTGAAGATGACAGCGGGCGCGAAGGCGTACGCCCCCGATCCTTCACGCGGCGACGGCCAATACGTGCTCGTGCTCAAGGGCAGCATCGTGCACGAAGGCCAGATCAAGAAGGGGCTGACGATCGTCTGGGTCGGCAAGAACGACGGCGCATTCGAACTCGTCGCAGGGCCTGAAGGCATGGAGGGCCTGGTGCTGAACTTCCCCATTCCGGGCGGCGGCATGCCCGAAGTTGCCAAGGCACCGGCGTCCGATCTCGCCTTCAAGCGCTGGCAGTGCGTATTGTGCGCGTTCGTCTACGACGAAGCGGCGGGTCTGCCCGACGACGGGATCGCGCCGGGCACACGATGGGCGGATGTTCCCGAAAGCTTCGGCTGCCCGGATTGCGCCGCGCAGAAGTCCGATTTCGAGATGATCGAAGTCTAGAAAGGACATCACCGCATCGCCACGCAGTGCGTGCCGGTCCATGGACCGCCGCACTGCGCCCCTCGCCGGCCAACCGGTCGAATCTCCGGTGAGATCCGCTCAGATCGGATCGAGTCCCGTCGTGTGCAGGACCTCGCGCGCAATCGGCGAGCGCATGAATTCGAGAAACGCTGCGAACCCTTCGCGGTTCGCCGGTTCCGGGAATGCCGTCGCCCCGTAGACGATCGTCTGTCGCACCTCCGGCGGCAAGGGCCCCACGATGACCACGCCGGGCTCGGGCAGCAACTCGGCCGGCTGCTGCACGCCGATCTGCGCCTCTCCGCGCACGAGCACGGGCCCGACCATTTCGCCGGGCTGGGGCCGCACGAGTTTGGCCGTTACGGCAGCGAGTATGCCGAGCTGCTCGCACGCCTGCAGAAAGTGGATGCCGCTCGCGCCGGTGCTGTACGAAACGGCCTTGGCTGCGAGCAGCACGTCCCTGAGCTTTTCTGCGGTGCCGATGTCCGGAATCGGCGTACCGGCCTTGACGGCGATCACCGCGCCCGAATTCGCGAAGGCAACGCGGCGGTCGCCATCGAGCACGCCCTGCTCGATGAGTTGGCCGGAAAACTCTTCAGGGCCCACGAACACGTCGCCCCGCAGTCCATCGGAGATCTTGCGTGCGAGCCCCGCCCCGGCCCCGTAGACGACATCGACCGAGTAGCCGCGTTCGTGCTCGAAGACGGGCACCAGCTCGATCAGGGCCTCCTTGCAGGACATCGTGCAGATGATGGTCAATCGACGAACAGCGGCATCGCTCATGAGGGTGTGCTCCGTGGGTCTCGAAGGGCGCTCATGCTTGCGGAGCATGCACGACGCGATCCCGGATCGCGTCGCGCAAACGAGTCGGCTCGCATGACTTCACGCGTTCCAGTCGAGTACCAACCGACCACGCGTGCCCTTCGCTTCCAACCGCCGATGCGCGGCACTGGCTTCGGCGGGCGGGAACGTGGCCGCGACCCGCAGCGTCAGGGTGCCGTCCTCCACCTGTCGACGCAATCGAACCAACAGATCGGCTCGATGATCGTAGTCGCGCACCGAAGTACGGTGAAACAAAATGCCGCGCTCGTTGCCCCGCCAACCGCGTACCGACGCAAAGCTGCCGCCATCGCGAACGGCGCCGACGGCGCGCTCGCTTTGAAACGAACCGTCGGCGAGTCCATCCACGCCTTGCGGACAAACGAGGCGGATCTGCGCGGCGATGTCGTCCCCACGGGGAACGACGATATCCGCGCCGAGAGCGCGAACGAGTGCCTCGTCCGACGCCGAAGCATCGGCAATGACCCGCAGCCCTTCGGCCTTTGCCAGCTGTACGACGTAGCCGCCATAACAGCCAGCCGCGCCCGTGACGGCAAGCGTCTGACCCGGCTGCAACGAAAGTTGATCGAGTGACTGACGCGCCGTGAGCCCGTTCATCGGCAGGGTCGCCGCTTCGATGAGGCTCGTCCCGGGGGGTGTAAGCACGACGGCATCCGCAGCGAGGACGATGCTCTCGCGGTAACCGCCATGACTGCCGAAGTTCACGACCATGGCCATCACGGCATCGCCGACGCGCAGATTCGTGACGGTGTCCGGACCGATCTCGTCGACGATGCCGGCGACGTCCATACCGGGGACATACGGCGGCGGGATGTTGCGCAGCGAGTCGGCACGTGCCCCTTTGCGCAGATACGTATCGGTCGGATTCACGGTGGACGCGGCCACTCGCACCCGTACCTCGCCGCTCCCTGCGTGGACTTCCGGCATTTCCACGACACGCAGCACCTCCGGACCGCCGAAATCGAACAACCCGACTGCTCTCATTCCATACCTCCCCATCGCAACGCACCATCGCCACTCGACACCCGGCCCATAGCGCAACCGTACGGACCCGCGGTGGGCACCGCACGGGCCGATACCGTTGCGCAGGCTGTGCGCATGGGAGAATACTTCCTCGACCCTGCACTTGGGAACGACATAACGCTCCGGAGGAGGATGGCCATGCAACCGTTCGATGTCAGGAAGACTGGGGCCGTGGCGTTCGCGCCGTGGCTTGCCGTCGCATGTCTCGCGGCCCCTGCGACCGCAGATGCTGCCGAGGACTATCCCACCCGAGCCATCCGGTTCGTCGTGCCGTACCCCCCCGGGGGCGGCACCGATTTCACCGCGCGCGAAATCGGGCAGCGCATCAGTGAAGCCCTCGGCCAGACAGTGGTCATCGACAACCGCCCCGGCGCCGGCGCGACACTCGGCCACGGCATCGTTGCCAAGTCCGCGCCCGACGGCTACACGATCTTGCTCGCCACCACGGGAGGCATGGTGTCGGGGCCGGGGCTCGGGGTGAAGATCAGCTACGACCCCGCGAAGGACTTCACGCCGGTCGGCTATCTGGTCGACGTACCCTACACCCTGGTGACGAACGGCAAGCTGCCACCGAACAGCGTCGGCGAATTCATCGATCTGGCGAAGGCTGCGCCGGGCAAGCTCAACTTCGGATCGCCCGGCACGGGCACGCCGAACCACTTGGGCGGCGTCATGCTGATGGCGCTCACCGGGATCAAGATGGTTCACGTGCCCTACAAGGGCGGGGGCCCGCTGATGACCGATCTCATGGCCGGGCAGATGCAGGTGGCCTTCTCGTCGCCGCCCCAGGCGCTGCCCCACGTGCGAGCAGGACGATTGAAGATGCTCGGCGTCGGCCATACCGGCCGGCTTGCCGATCTGCCGGGTGTCGCAGCGATCAACGAAACAGTGCCCGGCTTCTTCAATACGGGCTGGTGGGGCGTGCTCGCCCCGGCAGGCACGCCGAAGCCGATCGTCGAGCGGCTGAACGCCACCATCAACAAGGGGCTCGCCCATCCCGATCTCGTAAAGCGGTTTCAGGCGTTCGGCGTCGTGCCGGCGCCGTCGACGCCGGAGGGATTCGGAAAAATGATCCGCGAAGATCAGCAGCGATGGAACAAGGTCATCAAGGACGCGAACCTGCGCGTCGACTGATGGCAAGCGCGTGGCGCACCGAACAGTGCATAGGTTTGCAAGGCAAATTCATGCACCGTCTCCGCAACCCTTCAAGGAGCGGTTGCGCGACTTCCTCGGAACTGGTCTGCCTCGATACTGCCGATCGTCGGAGGACTGAGCTGGCTGCTTGTCGGGGTGTTCGAGGATCGATCTCGTTTCGGCGATCTTCGGCTCAATGAGCGTGCTGGCGCGCATCGTGTTCGCGCTGGCGAGTCTGGCAGCGATCCATGCGCTGATCGCGGAGCGTCTAGCGATCCCCGCTACCCCCCGCATCAGGCGGCCTGATCGTCGACCTCTACAGTGCAAGCACGGTCGATCCGCAATCGAAACGGCCGTGCTTCGTCCCGCGGGTTACTTGAAGGTGATGTTGGCCGACTTGATGATCTTTGCGAACCGATCGATGTCGTCTGCGACCATTTGCGCCGTTTTCTCCGGCCCGTTGAAATACGGCACGAACCCCTGCGCATCCAGTTTCTTGTGCGTCTCCGGCATACTGACCAGACGCTCGATTTCGGCGGCGATCTTGTCGATGATGGCCTTCGGCACGCCGGCTGGCGCCCCGACACCTTGCCACGTCTTCAAGCTCACCTCGGGATAGCCGAGTTCGGCCATCGTCGGCACATCGGGGAATGCGCTAATGCGCTGATTGCCGGTAATCGCAAGCGCACGCAACTTGCCTCCGCGGACATGGGGTACGACATTGACCGGCACCGACATGAAGTACTGCACCTGTCCGCCGATAACATCGATCATGGCGTTGCCGGCGCCCTTATACGGCACCTGCGTCGTCTGGATCTTGGCCAACATGTTGAACAGCCGCGGTGCGAGATTGGTGGAACCGCCATGGCTCGAAGATGCGTACATCAGTTCACCGGGCCGCTTCTTCGCCAGCTCCACGAACTCCTTGACCGTTTTCACCGGTAGCGACGGATGCACGACGAACAGGTTCTCATAGCCGGATACGGTTGCAATGGGTGTGATGTCCTTGATCGTGTCGTAAGGCAGATTTTTCATCAAGGTCACGTTGGAACAAAGCGCGCTGCCAATATAGCCCAGGGTGTATCCGTCGGGTTTGGATTTGGCCATGGCGTCGGTTCCAATGACCGTGCCGGCACCGGGTCGATTGTCGACGATCACCTGCTGTCCCCAGGCGCTGGTCAGATGTTCGCCGACCAGACGAGACGTCCAGGACGTACTGCCGCCTGGGGAGTACGGCACGATCCAACGGATCGACCGCGTCGGATAGTCGTCCTGAGCTGCTGCACTACCACTCACTATGATTGCCGCGGTGCCTACGATCAGGCACGGCATGAATCGGGTCGCCATCTGCTGTCCTCCTCGGGTTGATCGTCCTAATCGCTGCGAGGTGAACGCCAGCCCCGCAACGAATAACGCCGCGTGACCTTACCGACTGCTTCCGGGTACCGCTAGCCGGTTCTTTAGCGTACGTGAGACCCGCCGACCGCCGCGCATAGCCAGGCAGCACGATTGGTCAGCGCATCGTACGCCAGGCGGCCATAGCCGCACGCGGCGCGCCGGAGCATGTGCCCTCACGTCGCCATGCGCCCTTGTACTGGCGATTCCATAGGCATACCAGCTCACTCACGCGGCTACGCGCATTCCATTTGCCCATCGAGGGCAAGCGATACGTTTCGGGTTGGCACAGGCGCGCCAGCATGATTGCGCGCCAGCCTGCAGACGCCTATGCTTCGTCCATGCAGGACTGGCATCTCGGAGCAACGGCAGAGCGCCACGACCTGCTCGATATCATCGAGACAACTCGCGAGCACCGATTTGTTCGGCGTCGCCCCCCCCGGGGAGGAGTCATGATCAAGGTTCATCACGCCGTCGCCTTTGCCGCGGCACTCATTGCTGCGCCGACGCATGCCGCCGAGGCCTATCCCGAAAAGCCGATACGCATGATCGTGCCCTTTCCGCCGGGCGGCGGCACCGATGCGCTGGCGCGGATCCTCGCGCCGAAGCTCACCGAAACACTCGGGCAGCAGATCCTGATCGACAATCGGGGCGGCGCTCAGGGCGGGCTCGGCACCTCCCTTGGGGCCAAGGCGGCACCTGACGGCTATACGGTCGTGTTCGGACACTCGGGCGCGCTCACCATCAATCCGCACATGTACCGCAATCCCGGCTACGACACGCTGAAGGACTTCGCACCGGTCACGCGCGGTACGGAGATGCCTTACATCCTCGTCCTGCATCCCTCCGTGCCTTCGAAAACGATGAAGGAACTGGCTGCGCTGGCCCGCACTCATCCCGGGCAACTCACCTTCGCCTCGACGTCGGCAGGGCCGCAGCTCATGGGCGAGTTGTTCAAGCTCACCACCAAAACCAACATGATCCACGTCCCGTACAAGGGGGCCGGCCCGGCCGTCAGCGATCTGCTCGGTGGCCATGTCGGCATCATGTTCTCGGTGCCCACCTCCGTCGGACCGCACATCCGAGCCGGCAGATTGCGCGCGCTCAGCGTCTCGGGCCACAAGCGTGAAGAGAGCCTGCCCAACGTGCCGACCATGACCGAAGCCGGGTTCGGCGACTTCGGCGAGGCCCGCGAATGGTACGGCTTCCTCGTGCCGACCAACACGCCGGCCGATGCCGTCAGCAAGCTCAACGCAGCCTTCGTGCGCGCACTCAACGATCCGGATGTGCACAAGCGCCTGCACCCGCTTGCGCAAAAGCCCGCCCCCAGCAGCCCGGCCGAGTTCGGCGAGTACATACGCAGCCAGTACGCGCTGTGGGGCAAGGTGGTCAAGGCGACCGGTGCCAAGGTCGAGTAGCCAACGCCGCCCGATTCCACCGGACATCACAGCCGCGCGACCAACCCGATCGCGGCTGCGGCGTCCGGCAGTGGGCCGCTTTGTCGTTGCCCTCTTCTCCGCCCTCTCCCCCCGGCACAGCGAACCGCCGCTGCGCGAGACAGGGCAGCGGCCTGGGCCTTACACCGGGATGGGCGTCAGGTGGTCCATGATGAGCGTCTGCCCCTGCGTACGTACGAAGTCCATGAAGCTTCGGACTGCAGGCAGCGGCTGCTTGCCCACGGGATAGGCGAAGTACCAGAACGCGTCGACGGGCAACCCCCGTACGTCGAGCATCACAAGACCATCCAGATCGCTGTCGAGACCGAGGGTATACCTCGACATGATCGACACGCCGAGCCCCGCGAGAATCGCCTGCTTGATCGCTTCGTTGCTGCCGAGTTCCATGCGCACATTGGGCTGCAGACCGCACTTGTCGAAGCACGCCATGGTGATCATGTGCGTTCCCGAACCGGGCTCGCGTATCAGCAACGGCTCCTGCGCGAAGCGTGCGAAGTCGATGCCCTGCTTGTGCGCCAGTGGATGATCTGCCTTGGCAAAGGCGACGTAGGGATTCGGGAGGATCACCTGAGTGACGACTTCCGGCTCCGTCGGCGGATTGGCAAATACATAGAGATCGTCCTCGTTCGCCGCCAGGCGATCGATCAGGGTCTGACGATTGTGGACCTGCATCGAGATCTCGATGCCCGGATGCACCTTGACGAACTCGGCGAGCAGCCGCGGCATGAAGTATTTCCCGGTGGTACTCACGGCGACGCGCAATCGGCCGTGCTCCAGCGTCCGCATCTGCGCGTAGCGATCCTCGACCGCGCTCAACGTACCGAAGATCTCCTGACAGGCCGCGTACAACTCGGAACCCGCCTCGGTGAGATAGACCTTGCGGCCCACCTGTTCGAAAAGCGGCAAACCGACCGTTTCCGTCAGCTTCTTGACATGCACCGAAACGGTCGGCTGCGCCATATAGAGTTCTTCCGCTGCCCGGGTGAAGTTCCCCAGCCTCGCGACGGCTTCGAACACGCCGAGTTGCGGCAACGTACCGTGCTTCATGAAGCGGCGAATCTTGCTTTGCGGCATCGTCATGCTCCAAAGGTAAACCCACGCTGCCGACGCACCATTTGCGACGGCCCTGCCCTCGGACGCACACAGATGAAAATGACCTGTGCCCGTCGGGCAAAGGTCTCGCTTGCAGCAGATCGGCTGCCGACATGACCGGGAGCCTACGGGCTCCGAAATGACGATCATGGCGTAGCGGCACGATGTGCCACCGAAGCTACTCCCCCTTGGAGGGGTCCGTCATAGCTGCACGGACTGGCGAATTATACGAACGCTTGTCATCGCGGCAAGCGAATTCGCACCACGATCACCAATCGGCACGATCGCGATTCCGCATCGTTTCGTTGCACGCGCCGATAGGCCTGACCATGAAACGTCATTTCTCACGACCGTCACCCATCCGCAACAACACGCGCTGGGGACTGACAACGCCGACAGACTGTGTTGACGAATCAGCTACTGACGCTGGATACCCGCCTCGCGGGTGACCCGAGTCCACCTCGATATCTCGGCGCTGGATACGGCCTCGTGTTCCTCGGGCGTGCTCCCCACGCGCTCGGCACCGAGATCCGCAAAGCGCCTGTCGACCGCCGGATCCTCGATCGCGGTCAGCAACGCCCTGCGCACGCGATCGACGACGGACCGCGCTGTCCCCGCCGGGGCCAGCAGACCGAACTGACTCGAAACGACGAATTCAGGCAGTCCGGACTCGATCGCCGTCGGTACGTTGGGCATCGATGCCGAACGCTTCCTGCCTGTCTGCGCGATCATCCTCACCTTGCCGGCGCGCGCAGGCTGGACGACTCCCGGCAACGCCGCGATGAGCACTTGCACATGACCCGCCATGAGATCAATCAGCGCCGGCCCCGCGCCCTTGTACGGCACGTGCACCATCTTCACGCCGGCCATCGAACCGAAGAGTTCGGCCGCCAGGTGACCCAGCGTCCCTCGGCCGGGGCTGGAGTAGTTGAGATCCCCCGGGCGCTTCTTCGCCAGTGCCACCAGTTCCTTCAGGTTGTTCACCGGCAACACGGGATGCACGACGATCGCCGAGGGCACTTCGGCCATGATCGAGATGAAAGAGAAATCCCGCAGCGAATCGTAAGGCAGCTTCGCCACCATGGCCGGATTCATGACGAAGCTGCCGGAAACCATGAGCAGCGTGTAGCCGTCGGGCGGCGACTTCGCGACCAGTTCCGTGCCGACGGCACTGCCTGCGCCGGCGCGGTTGTCGACGATCACCTGTTGTCCGAGGACCTCGGACATCTTCGGCGTCACACTGCGGGCAATGATGTCGACCGGGCCGCCCGGTGCGAACGGCACGACGAGCCGAACCGGCTTGCGCGGATAATCCTGAGCGTATGCTTGGCCGGTGGCACCTAACGCACAGATTACCGCAATCGCGGATGCATCGATCCTTCTCATCGCAGCGCTCCCTCCTCAAGCATCCGTTCCACGATTGCGATATTGGCCGGCGCCGGCTGCAGACGACCCTCGCGTATCATCCGGTTGACTTCCAATACCGCCGCGTTGGCGGGGGTCGGCACGCCGGCCTTGCGCCCCGCCTCAACGACGACGCCCGTCAGGGACTCGACCTCGGTCCGCCGCCCCTTCAGATAGTCCTGCAGCACCACGCCACGGGCCTTGCGTGCATTGGGACCGAGGTGACCGAGCACGGCGCGAAGCAGCTTCTCGACCGTATCGTCCGTCGACCCCAGCAGTTGCTCCGCAGTAAAACCGAAGATCGGTTCGATCTCGAGCCCGGACGCCGCGCCTACCGCAATCGTCTCCTTGCCGACGCGTATGCAGAGCCTGAACACCTCGGGAATGTCGGTCGCCTGCCACGACTGCAGGCCCAGCATGCCGAACACCGACAGAATCATCGAGCTGTTGACAAGCTTGGTCCACTTCGCACCGGTAATGTTCGGTGTGAGCGAGATCTTTGCCGTACAGCTCATCATGGCCTCGATCTCGCGCAAGCGCGGCGTGTAGGTGCCGTCGAGTTCGCCGAAGCCGAACCAGGTCGACTGACGGGTGGTGTTGCGCTGCACGAGTCCGGGCGTGAATACTTCGGCCGACAGTTCGACCACGCAGCCGAGCGTACGCTCCATGCCGACGATGGAGGCGATCGCCTCGTCGTTCATGCCGTTTTGCAGCCCGACCATGACACCATCGGGTACGAGATAGGGCTTGACGAACTCGGTCAGCCAACGCGTGTCGTACGACTTCGCTGCCAGCATGACGAGATCGAACGCGTCATTCGAAGCCGCCAGGTCGCACAGGTGCCGAGCGGGTAAGCGCACCGTGAAATCGTCGTCGGACATCACGACGCGCAGGCCCTGCGCATTGATCGCTTCGACGTGCGCGGGCCATTGGTCGACGATCGTCACATCCCGCCCCGACTTCGCGAGATCGGCAGCTACGCTGCTGCCGATGGCGCCGGTGCCGAGCACCGCGATTCTTCGGATCAAAATTCCCCTCCTGTAGAGGCTCCCCAGTGGATATGTCGCGCAACAGACGCCCGATACGAAAAAGGTCTTGTCTCGCCGAGCTCGGTCGAGCATACCAGATCGACTGCAGGCCCTTGGATGAAGGCCGCCTGCATTTCAAGACGCAGAATCATCGCGACAACACACGACTGTCGTATCATTGCTCAAACGAAGACGAAGAGCAGCGGTCTCGACATTCGACGATCGAACGCTGCCGATTTCATGGGAGAAACACGATCATCGACGCTTGATCGCCGCCACTGCTGACCGTCCACGCTACCGCCATACCCCCGGCGACCGATGCGAATGACATCCATGCCAGCCCTTTATTCGCCTCAAAATATTGCAGGAATCGTTACAGCCCATGAACTCGACGGCCGTGAGTATCGCAGTATGGAGCACGTATGTCGGCCATGCTCGCTCCGTATGCCAGGCCCTGGTTCCGACCGCACAGGCTCTTGGGGTTGCGGCGGATCCCACATCTGCTGCGACGAGGAACGTCGATTTATGCCAATGCGTTCGGCATCGTCGAACCGCAGCGTCCATGCAATTGACGACAGCCACTCCAGTGAATAGCATCCGGCGCCATGATTCGATACTTTAGTCTGATCGTCACACTCTTCGGCTTCTGGCTGCTGCTCTCGGGGATGTTCGTTCCGTTCCTGCTGTCGGCCGGTGTAGGCTGCGCCATTGCGGTTGGGTTTATCGCACGACGCATGGACCTCGTGGATAAGGAAGGACACCCGATCCATCTTGCATGGGGCGCCTTTCTATCCTACTGGCCCTGGCTGACGATCGAGATCCTCCGCTCTGCGTGGAGCGTCACCAAAGTGATCCTCGCTCCGCGCCTGCCCATATCGCCGACGCTCACCGAATTCGCGCCGTCACAGCACACCGATCTCGGTATCGTGATCCACGCAAACTCCATCACGCTCACGCCCGGCACCATTACCGTCGAAGCCGAGCGTGGCCGATTTTTGGTCCACGCCCTCACGCGCGAGGGTGCAGCCGGTCTGGCCGGAAGTGAAATGGATCGACGCTGCGCGCAGCTCGAGGCTTCGTAGACATGGAATGGATACTCGGTGCAGCCATCATGGCGCTGCTGGTCGGAGTGATGTTGGCACTTGCGCGGGCTGCGCTCGGACCGAGCGTGTTCGATCGGCTCCAAGCCGCAAATACCATCGGCACCGCCGCCATGCTGCTGCTTGCACTGATGGGTTTCTTCACAGGCCGACCCGAGTTTCTCGATCTCGCCCTCACCTACGGGCTGCTTAACGTGATCGGCGTGATCGCCGTGCTGAAATTCTTCCGGCAGGGAGATCTCGGCGCAGCCGACGCCGACATCGTCACCAAGGACGGATCGCAATGAGCCAGGTCGTCGACGTTGTAAGCGCAGTCCTGCTCGCCGCCGGTTCATTTTTCTGCGTGGTCGGTGCCGTAGGCCTGATTCGCATGCCCGATTTCTATACGAGGATGCACGCAGCCAGCGTCCTCGAAACCTTGGGTGCCGGGTTGATTTTGGTCGGTCTGCTCCTGCAGGCAGGCTGGACCATCGTAGCCGGCAAGTTGATCGCCATCGGCCTGCTCATCTTCTTCGCGAGCCCCACGGCAAGTCATGCGCTCGCGCGCGCCGCGATGCTGCGCGGGCTTAAGCCGAAGTTGGCCGAGCCCGGAGAACCGCCATCGAAACCCTGATCATCGATATCCTGCTGATATTCATGGCACTGGCCGTGCTGGTATTGGCACGTACTCGAAATCTGTTCGCGGTCATCGTTCTAGGCGGCATCTACAGCTTTCTGATGGCCACCGTGCTCGTCGCCCTCGACGCCGTCGATGTCGCAATGACCGAAGCTGCCGTCGGGGCCGGCATCTCGACCGTTCTCATGCTCGGCGCACTGCATCTATGCCGCAGTGAGGAAGCCAAGCCGACGCATCGCCCCTGGCTGCCATTGTCAGTAGCTGGCGTCACCGGCGCCCTTCTGATCTACGGTGCGATGGCGTTGCCCGATTTCGCGGACCCGGGCGCGCCGATTCATACACACGTGGTCCCGCGCTACATGCAGAACGAGGTCGAAGTTCCGAACGTTGTTACGGCCGTGCTCGCGAGCTTTCGTGGCTACGATACGCTCGGCGAGACCACCGTGGTCTTCACTGCCGGTGCAGGCATCATCGCCCTGTTGAGACGCAAGAGCCGAAGGCGAAACCGCGATGCGAAATGATCTGGTTCTGCGGGTGATCGCAAAGCTGCTGATCCCGTTCATTCTGCTCTTTGCACTTTACGTGCAGTTCCACGGCGATTTCGGCCCGGGCGGTGGCTTCCAGGCCGGCGTGATCTTCGCAGCCGGCATCATCTTCTACGCACTGATCTTCGGCCTGAAGAATGCCCGCCGAGTCATGCCGGACACTCTGGTGGAAACGATGGTCGCAACCGGCGTTCTGCTGTATGCGCTGGTCGGCGTCGTCGGAATCGTCATGGGCGGGAACTACCTGAACTACTTCGTGCTGGACGCCAATCCCGTGGTGGCTCAGCACCGGGGCATCTTCTGGGTCGAAGTCGGGGTGGCAATCACTGTGTGCGGCGTGATGCTGAAGATCTTCTACATGTTCGCTTCCCGCGGGCGCAGTCTTGACAACGACGAGGACGCCCCGTGATCAGCCACTTCAGCTACTTCATCACGGTTTTCTTAATGGTCACCGGCCTGTACATCGTCATCGCGCGCGGCAACCTCATCAAGAAGCTGGTCGGCCTGTCGGTGTTTCAAACGTCCGTGTACCTGCTCTATATCGCACCTGGCAAACTCATCGGCGGCACTGCCCCGATCATCGTGCCGAACTTCAGCATCTACTCGAATCCTCTGCCGCACGTGCTGATCCTCACCGCAATCGTCGTCGGTGTCGCAACGCTGGCGCTGGGCCTCGCGCTGACGGTGCGCATCCGTGAAGCGTACGACACCATCGAAGAAGACGAGATCATCGCGCTCGATCAAAGCGTCGAAATCGCCGAAGCACGCAGCGACGCGATACGCGAGCGGTCGGTACAGCCATGAGCTTGGCCGCACACTTGCCTGCCTTGCAGGTCGTCGTTCCGCTCATGTCTGCCCCTCTCGCCGTACTGCTGCGTCAACGGGGGATCGCGTTCGTCGTCGTGACGCTCGGCGCGTGGATCGCTTTTGCCGTATCCATCGCCCTGTGGTTGCAGGTGAACGCCATCAACGGCGACGATGCCCTCACGTATCAAATCGGCAACTGGCCTCCGCCCTGGGGAATCGAGTACCGCGTCGACCGCCTGACGTCGATCGTCCTCGTGCTGGTGGCGGGTATGGCGGCCGTCATCCTCCCCTACAGCCGCGCCAGCATCGAGCGTGAGATCCCTCAGGATCAGCACTATCTCTTCTATGCAATGTTCGGTCTGTGCCTGACGGGGTTGCTAGGCATCACCATCACGGGCGACGCCTTCAACGTATTCGTCTTCCTGGAGATCTCGTCACTCTCGACCTATGTGCTGATTGCGCTGGGCCGGGATCGCCGAGCGCTCGCAGCTTCCTATCGCTACCTGATCATGGGCAGCATCGGCGCCACATTCATCGTCATCGGCATCGGGTTTCTGTACCTGATGACCGGGACGTTGAATCTCGAGGATATTGCAGCCCGGCTGAAGGGCGTCGAGTCGCCCCGTCCTATCCTGGTGGCCCTTGCCTTTCTGACGGTCGGCATCTCGCTCAAGCTCGCTTTGTTTCCGCTGCACCAATGGCTGCCGAACGCGTATACCTATGCGCCCTCGGCCGTCACGGCCTTCCTCGCAGCAACCGCCACCAAAGTCTCGGTCTACGTGCTGATCCGGTTCTACTACACCGTGTTCGGCGAAAGCCTGGTGTTCAAGCAGTTGCCCTTGCCCGACGTCATGCTGGTTCTGTCGCTTGCAGCGATGTTCGGCGCGAGCTTCGTCGCCATCTACCAGTCGAACCTGAAGCGCCTGTTTGCGTACTCGAGTATCGGACAGATCGGCTACATCACGCTCGGCCTGTATTACGATTCGGTCAACGGCCTCACCGCCTCGATCGTACACCTCGTCAACCACGGTGTGACGAAGGCCGCCATATTTCTGCTGATCGGCGGCCTGGTCATCGGTATCGCGAAGTCGGATGGAGGTGCCCCGCCTGAGCCGACCTTCGACCGCCTCCGGGGCCTCGCACGACGAATGCCTTTAACATGCTTCGGCATCGTCCTGGCCGGACTGAGCCTGGTCGGCGTGCCCGGGACGGCAGGCTTCGTCACCAAGTGGCACCTGATTCTGGCCGCGATGGAACAGGGCCAGTTCTGGCTGGTGGGCGCGAACGTCCTGAGCTCGCTGCTTGCCATCGTCTACGTATGGCGCTTCGTCGAGGTCGCGTATTTTCGCGCGCCGCCTGAAGGAAGCCGGCGGCAGGAAGCACCGCTGTCGATGCTGATACCTGCCTGGGTGTTGGTGGCAGTAACGATCTGGTTTGGCATCGACGCGTCCCTGACCGCTGGCTCCGCAATGGAAGCAGCTGGCCAACTGCTGAGGACAGGGCGATGATCTCGGCACAATACGCGATCGCAGGGGCACTGGTGCTACCGTTGATCGGTGCGCTCGGCATCGCCGCCGCGGACCGCCTGCCCAATCTTCGAGAGGCGATCACCCTATCGACTGCCGCGGTGTTGTTCGTGTGCGTATTGCAACTGCTCGAGCCTGTCCTGTCCGGTGCGCGCCCGGAGTTGCTGCTCCTCGAGCCCCTGCCGGGTTTGCCGATCGCCTTTCGCGTCGAACCGCTCGGCATGCTGTTTGCGCTGATCGCATCCGGTCTCTGGATCGTGAACTCGGTCTATTCCATCGGATACATGCGCAGCAACGGCGAACGCCACCAGACCCGCTTCTATGTCTGCTTTGCGCTCGCCATTTCAGCTGCTCTTGCCATCGCTTTCGCGGCCAATCTGTCGACACTGTTTCTGTTCTACGAATTATTGACGCTGATCACCTACCCCCTCGTCACGCATGCCGGCACCGAGGATGCCCGCAAGGGCGGCCGCATCTATCTTGGCGTGCTGATGGGCACTTCGATCGTCTTCCTGCTGCCTGCGCTGATCTATGTCTGGCACATTGCCGGGACCACGGATTTCCGCAGTGGCGGCATCCTGCCGGCCGGCACGGGTCCAGCCACGGTCGCGGCTCTGCTCGCACTCTTCATGTTCGGCATAGGGAAAGCGGCGCTGATGCCCGTGCATCGGTGGCTGCCGGCGGCAATGGTGGCACCGACGCCCGTCTCGGCGCTGCTGCACGCTGTTGCCGTGGTGAAGGCGGGGGTGTTCTCGATCGTCAAGATCATCGTGTATGTCTTCGGCCTCGATACGCTCGCCGGCGCAACCGAATGGCTCGTCGCACTCGCGGGCTTTTCGATCATCGCGGCCTCCGTGGTGGCGCTACGGGCGAACAACCTCAAGCGCCGGCTCGCCTACTCGACGGTGAGCCAGTTGTCATACGTCACTCTGGCGGCCGCTATGCTGGCCCCCCTATCCATCGTCGGCGCAGCGTTGCACATCGCCACGCACGCATTCGCGAAGATCACGCTGTTCTTCACAGCCGGCGCAATCTACACGGCCGCACACAAGACCGAGGTCAGTCAGCTCGCGGGAATCGGGCGGCGCATGCCATGGACCATGGGCGCCTTCACGGTGGGTGCCCTGTCGCTGATCGGCATTCCGCCCGCCGCAGGATTCGTCAGCAAATGGTTCATCATGTCGAGCGCGGTGCAGACCGGACACAACCTGGTCGTCGTCGTCCTGATTGCGAGTACGCTGTTGAACGCTGCCTACTTTCTGCCGATCGTGCACGCGGCGTACTTCAAGGAACTGAGCGAGGAAGACCTGCATCATCCGCACGGTGAAGCCCCTCTGCCGATGCTAATAGCGATGTTGACCACGGCCGCGGGCACGATCGCGTTGTTCTTCTTCTCCGAACCGCTGCTGCGCCTGGCCAAAGCGCTGTTGCCCGGCGCAATCTGACAAGAGGATGCTATGACGCCGTCGGACAATGAGAAGAAGTACTGGCTCGACGAGCCGCGCAACGTGACGAAGCTTTATCACGGCCTATGGGTCGTTTGCGCGCTGATCATTAGCATCGACTTCTTCCTGCACCGCCACGAAGACGTCGATTTCGCTACTGTGTTCGGATTTCACGGTATTTACGGCTTCGTTGCTTGTGTGGCGCTAGTGCTCATAGCGAAACAGTTGAGACGAATACTGATGCGCGACGAGAACTACTATGAGCACTGATTTCCCGGTCGCGCTCGTCCTCATCCTCGGCGCAGGGGTCATCCCCCTGCTGTCTGGGATATTGCGCAAAGTGTGGATGCTCGCGCTGCCGATCGTCGCCTTCGCACTGCTGCTTGGGGTACCGCACGGTTTGCACGGACAAGTTGAATTCCTCGGACAGACGCTCGTTTTCATGCGCGTCGACAAGCTGAGTCTCCTGTTCAGCTACATCTTCCTGCTCGCCGCCCTGTTGAGCGTGATCTACGCGCTGCACGTCGACGACACCGTTCAGCACGTCGCCGGACTGGTCTACGCCGGCAGTGCCATAGGTGCGGTTTTCGCCGGGGACTTGCTGACGCTCTTCCTCTTCTGGGAACTGACTGCGGTTTCTTCGGTGCTGCTGGTCTGGGCGCGGCGGGGGCCGGAATCCGGGGCGACGGGCATGCGCTACCTGATCGTTCAGCTGCTGTCCGGGATGTTCGTACTGGTCGGAGCTTTGCTGCACTGGCGCGCAACCGGTTCGCTCGAATTCGACCTTATTGGTCTGACTGGCACTGCCGGCCTGTTCATTCTCATCGGCTTCGGCATAAAGTCAGCCTTTCCGTTGATGCACAACTGGCTGATGGATGCCTATCCGGAAGCAACGCCGACCGGCACCGTCTTTCTGTCCGCGTTCACGACCAAACTCGGCATCTATGCGTTGGCGCGCGGGTTCGCGGGTACCGAAGCTTTGGTATGGATCGGCACGCTGATGGCCGCTTTCCCTATTTTCTACGCGGTGATCGAGAACGATCTGCGTCGCGTACTTACCTACAGTATGAACAATCAGCTCGGGTTCATGGTCGTCGGAATCGGCATCGGCACGGATTTGGCCATCAACGGAGCGGTCGCGCACGCGTTCGCCGACATTCTCTTCAAGGGATTGCTTTTCATGTCCATGGGCGCCGTGCTTCTTCGAGTCGGCACCATTAAGGGCAGCGAGCTCGGTGGGCTCTACAAATCGATGCCATGGACGACTGGGTTCTGCATCGTCGGTGCGGCATCAATTTCGGCATTTCCGTTGTTTTCAGGCTTCGTCACCAAGTCGATGATCATGAGCGCCACCGCCCTGGAGGGACTCACGTTCAACTGGCTCGTGCTGCTGTTCGCGTCGGCCGGCGTGTTCCATCATGCCGGCATCAAGATTCCTTATTTCGCATTCTTCGGTCACGATTCGGGAAAGCGATGCGAAGAAGCGCCGGGCAGCATGCTGATGGCCATGGGCATTACCGCTGCCCTATGCATAGGCATCGGCGTCGCTCCTGGCGCACTCTATGCGCTGCTGCCGTATGCCGCAGCGTATGAACCCTACACCGCCTCGCACGTCGTCGCTCAAACTCAGTTGCTGCTCTTCTCGGCGCTCGCATTTGCGGTGCTGATGCGCACAGGAATCTATCCACCCGAGCTCCGGTCGGTCAACCTGGACACCGACTGGTTTTATCGCAAGGCACTACCGGCATGTCTGGGAGTCGCTGATCGCGGACTGCAGCGTGCACGTCAGTCACTTTCCACACTGGTCGCGGCGTGCCTCGGAATTTACGCTGCGACCGTTGCGCAGCAGCGGCGTCCCGAAGGGTTGTTGCTGCGGTCTTGGCCCACCGGCAGCATGGCGCTTTGGGTACTCGTCATGCTGCTCGCCTACCTCGCGCTCTACCTGATCTGACGCAGCCCTGCCGCAACCTCGCAGCAGGAGCGATGATTCCCGCCGGTCGACGGCCGTTGTCGAGCGCAGACGGACCTCAGTCCTCCATCTTGATGTTCGCCGTTTTGATGACGTTCAGGCTTTCTGCGTAGTCCGCCTTCATCTGCGCAGCCATCTTCTCCGGCCCGGTATGGAAAGGCTCCATGCCGCCGCTCGTGAGCCGTTCGAGTACGACCGGCATCGCGATGACCTTCGCCGCCTCGTTCGACAAGCGATCGATGATCGCCATCGGCATACCTGCGGGCGCCATCATGCCTTGCCAGTTCTTCGGATCGTAGTTCGGCAATCCGGATACCGCATAGGTGCGGCAGATCCGGGAGCGCGGTCGTTCGCTTGGCCCCGGTAATAGCGATGCCGCGACGCCTCCCCGCCTTGATGAGGGAAATGACGTTGATGGCATTCGAGAACGACGCCTGCACGTTGCCACCCATGAGATCCACGATGCCCTGCTGTCCGCCCTTGTAGGGAATATGCTGCATCGTCGTGCCCGCGAGTATGTTGAACAGCTCGCCCATGAGATGCTGCCCGCTGCCGCTCGAGACCGAAGCAACGTTGAGCTGCCCGGGCCGAGCCTTGGCGTAGGCGATGAACTCCTGCAACGTCTTCGTGAGCGTTTTCGGATTGATCACGAGGATGTAGTTGGTCTTAGCAAGGATGGTGATCGGCGCCAAGTCCTTGAATATGTCATACGACGGTTTGCCCAGGATGTTCAGGATCACCTGGCTATTGCCGGCAAGCAGGCCATCGTACGGTAAAACCCGAAATAAAGATGCCAGACCCCGTTTCCAGGGAACTATCGGAAACGGCAAAATTGCGTTTCGCGGACGCGTTGACGCGTCCTACACCGCGGGCGAAACTCGCTTCGCGCCCGCCCATCCATCCGCCGGAGAAGCTCATGTCCGCCACTGCCGCGCTGGCCCGTTTCATCGCCGACACCCGTTACGCCGACTTGCCCCCGGGTCTCGCCGAGGAGTGCAAGATAGCGACCCTCGACGCTTTCGCCGCTGCGTTCGTCGGTTCGTCGATGCCCTGGGCCCGAAGCGTCGTCGAGATGGTGAGCGAGTTCGGCGGCCACGGTGGAATCCACGTGGTGAACCAATCCTGGACCACGGACGTCTCGCGAGCCGCCCTGGCCAACGGCGCGATGATCGGGGCGTTCGAATGCGAACCCCTCACCGGATCGCATGCGAGCGGCACGGTGCTGCCGGCCGCACTGGCGATCTGTCAGCGCGATCGACGCAGCGGGAAGCAATTCCTGCTTGCCCTCGCCGTGGGCTACGAGATCTCCGGGCGCCTACAGCGCGCAGCCGTCGGGCTCGAGAACACACGCGGCTTCCACAATCCCGGCGTACAGGGTCCGTTCGGCGCTGCCGCTGCTGTCAGCAAGCTCCTGGGTTTCGATGTCGCGACCACCGCAAGCGCCCTCGGGCTGGCCGGCTCGTGTGCGGCAGGCCTGCTTGAGTTCGCGTGGCGAGGTGACGATACCAAGCGCGTGCACCTGGGTCGTGCGAGTTCGATGGGACTGGAGAGCGCCGTCCTCGCGCAGAAGGGATTGCAAGGGCCCGTGACGGTCATCGAAGGCCGCTACGGCTACTTCAATGCGTTTTCAGAGCCGGCGGACATCTCCAAACTCACCGCGGATCTGGGCCGCAAGTGGATCATCCAGCCGGCATCGCACAAGGCGTTCGCGACCCACGTGACCCATCAAGCGGTCGTTCAGGCAATCCAGGATATCAAGGCCGAACACGGATTCGATCCGACATCGATCACCCACGTGACGATCCGCGGCGCGCACCGCATTCTTCACGATCGTCACTGTGTGCGCGACCCGATGACCGTCATGGGCGGCCAATACAGCCTGCCGTTCACCGCGGCCGTCGCATTGACGCGCGACATGTCGAACCCGCTCGTCTACGACGATGCAGCCGTGCATGATCCGCTCGTACGCAAGCTCGCCCGCGACATGGAGCTGGTCATCGACGACGCCATCCCCGAATCGCACGGTGTCGTGCCGCCCGCAGAAGTGACGATCGTCTGCGGCGACCGGACCTTCGCCAAGGCGACGACGCCGCACAAAGGATCACCGGCCAACCCGCTAGACTGGGAGGGTGCGTGCGAAAAATTCAGTCGGTATACGGCCACCATCATCGACGCTGCGCAGGCGCAGGAGATCATGGATGTCGTTCGCACGCTCGATAGCGAATCGGACATGACACGAGTAGCCGCGTGCATCGCCAAGCGCAGGTAGTGATGCGCCGTTCGCATCAGTAGCGGCGTTGAAGGACGGGTTTACTGAGCTTGCCTCCGACGCATCGTCTTGCGTCGCGTCGGCAGTAACCTCTTGTCGAGCCGGTCTCCCTTGCAGTCCAGCCGCAAGCGCCATACGCGAAAATCCTTGCGCCTCGGCTATCATAGACAGCGACGCTGCACGGGCGCCTTGGAGTCGCTACGGCGCGTTCCGACGACGCTCGATGTGCCTTCGATGCCCCAGGGAGGGAGCATGACCCAGAATGAGCACGCCCATCGCCGGCGCGCGAAGCCAAGATGCCGCGAACCGAACCTGGCGCAGATTAGCGATGCTCGTTCGTAGCTGCTTCCGCTCTGGCCTGCTCGTCTGCCTGCTCTGCGCGATCGCTACGCTGTGCAGCGGCCTGGCCGTTGCCGCCGAACCGACTGCCGCGTCGTCACCGGACTCTGGCATCGAAGCGCCGTTGATCGTCGGTCATCGCACGCTGCACGTGTTTCGAGCAACCCTCGGCGAGTTCTCGCCCGAAGAGCGAGCGTCCGCCGCCGAGCAGCGCGTCGTCCAGGCATTCGATGCGGGCGGCGAAGGCTGGACTTCGGTGAGGCCCACGGCGCACGGCTTCCTGGTCCTGATCGATGACAAACCGATGTTTACGGTAGTCCGCGGGGATGCTCGAGAATCGCTAGGCGAGACCCCCGAAGATCTCGCCAATGCCGCTTCCCGGCGCCTGCAGACTGCATGGCGCGAAGCGCAGGAAAAATCCGATCCCCGGGCAATCCTGCGCGCGGCATTGAAAGTCACGCTGGCCGCCATCGCGCTTGTCGCGTGTCTGTTCCTCATCGTAAGGTTCGCACGAACGCTGCGCAGATGGATCTCGAACGACTGGGGCAAGCGCATCGAATCGCTGCATGCGGGGCGAATCGGCGAGAAGGCCGCGGGTCTGCTTCCGCTCGTGGCATCGCGAGCGACGATCGTCGCAGCCTGGCTGACCAGCCTCTTCGTCGTCTTCGTCTTTCTGACCTACGGGCTCGGTCAGTTCGTCACCACCCGTCCGCTCAGCGAACAACTGGCCGGCTCACTCCTGCGCCTCATGAACGGGATGCTCGGGTCGGTCGGTGCCGCGATCCCGGGGCTATTCGTTTCGGTCGTGATCTTCCTGCTCGCGTGGATCGCGACTCAGGTGTCGACGCAGCTCTTCCAGCACGTCGAGACCAGCAAGATGCGTCTGGGCATGCTCGATCACCACACGGCACCTGCGACCCGTCGGATTACCAACGCTTCGATTTGGCTGTTCGCAGCCGCAATGGCCTACCCCTACCTCCCCGGCTCGCACACCGAGGCCTTCAAGGGACTCACGGTGATCATGGGGTTGATGGTTTCCATCGGCGCCTCCGGCCTCGTCGGCCAGATCGCGAGCGGTGTGATCCTGGTCTACACGCGAGCGGTCGGGCTGGGTGAATACGTTAAGGTGCAGGATTGCCAGGGCACGGTCACCGAACTCGGCCTTTTCGTCACGCGGCTGCGCACCGGAATGGGCGAAGAGATCGCACTGCCGAACGCGCTGGTGCTGAGCAACGTGATCCACAACTTCTCGCGCGCATCCAAGGGGCACGGCTTCGTACTCGACGCGACGGTCACCATCGGCTACGACACCCCGTGGCGCCAGGTGCACGCCATGATGCTTGCCGCAGCCGAACACATCCCGAGCATCCTGCGCGATCCTGCGCCCTATGTGATGCAGACTGCGCTCTGCGACTTCTACGTCGAGTATCGACTCGTGGTCTATGCCGATTCGGACCAGCCCGCGGCACGGGCCCGCATCGCGAGCGATCTCAACGCGAACATTCAGGACGAGTTCAATCGGCACGGCGTACAGATCATGTCGCCGCATTACCGCTTCGATCCGCAACAGCCCAAGGTCGTCCCCGAAGCGCAGTGGTATGCCGCCCCGGCGGTCGTGCCGCCCAGCGACCCCCGTTGAGGTAACTGTGCCAGGCACAGCTGCTTCGACAAATGGGAAGTGCGAAAGGGGAAAGGCCGGAACCGCCGTCGCACACTGCGGCGCCAGCGGACGAACTCAGCTCTATCAAGCGATCTGTCGGCGTTGCGTTCCGGCCATTCCCCCTTTCCATTTCCCCTTTCCCGGTTTTCCAGGCTGGTACCATTGCCGCTCCACCCCTGACGACGAGGACAATCCACGTGAAGAACGCCACGGCGAAGATCGCGCACTTCATCGCAACGACGCGCTACGAAGACATCCCCGCCCCGGTGCTGGCCGCGACCCGGACGATCATCCTCGACGGCATCGCCAACGTGCTCGCCGGATCGACGCAACCGGTACTCGACTACATCCGCCGCTACGTCGACAAGCTCGGTGGTCGCCCCGATTGCACCGTCGTCGGCGCGAACTTCCGCACCAACCCCCTGCTCGCCGCCTTCGCGAACGGCGCGGCGATGCACGTGCTGGACTATGAACCGCAAGGCATTCCATCGACGCACGGCACCTCGACCCTTCTGCCGGGCATCCTCGCGCTCGGGGAAGTGCGCGGCGCGAGCGGTCGCGACATCGTCACGGCCTTCGCGATCGGCTGGGAGATACAGCAGCGCATCGCGATGGCCGCGCGTAAAGCCGATTCGCGCCCCTTCCATCCGCCGGGGATCTACGGTCCACCCGCCTGTGCCGCCGGATGCGCCAAGCTGCTCGGTCTCGACGAACAGAAGACCCGGGTCGCGCTTGCCATCGGGGCCACTCGCACGGGCGCCCTCTTCGCCAACAACGGCACCATGACCAAGTGCACCCATCCCGGCAACTCGGGACGCATGGGCGTCGAGGCCGCGCTGCTCGCCGAAGACGGCTTCACCGCAAACGATTCGATCTTCGAGACGACACGCGGCTACGTCGAAACCCTCTACGGCGATGCCTTCGTCTGGGACGACCTCATGGGCGGTATCGGTGAAGAGTGGAATCTGCAGAAGCACGGCTTCAACATCAAGCGCTACCCCGCACAGATCAACATGCAGTGGGCCACCGAGTCGGTCGTGCTGTTGAAGGAAAAGAACAGGATCACCGCCGACGACGTCGAATGGCTGGAAATCGAAGCGTCATCCCGCCGCCCCGGTCTTTCGCGACCGGCCCCCGCCACGGGTCTCGACGGCAAGTTCAGCTACGAGTACGTCGCCGCTGTCGCACTCACGCAGCCGCAAGTCGGCATCGATTCGTTCTCCGATGCCGTGCGCTTCTCCGCGCCGGTCGAAGCTGCCTTGAAGAAGATCCGTATCAAGCCCAACCCGGACATCTCCACCGCCACCACGGAGACCTGGGTTCAGGCCACCGCAAAACTCAAGGACGGCAGGATCATCGTCGAGCGCTGCGATGCCTATCGCGGTTCGTCGCGCAACCCGATCAACCGCGAGGCGCATCTGGTGAAGGTGCGCGATTGCATGCGTCGGGTGCTGCCCGAGCCGAAGATGGAGCGCCTCATCGGCATGATCGAGAACCTCGACGAACTGAAGAGCGCCACCGAACTGGCACGGGCGCTGGTGGGCGAGTAAGCGTCGTCGCCGATCGGGACCGAACGTTCAACCGCGATCGGCGATCACTTTCTACCGCAAAGAAGGACGGCGCGATCGGACAGCGTCATCACCGACCTGGCCCAATCGAACGCCGTCTATCGCATCACGCCGGATGCGGCGTCCAGCCATACACCTTCGCGCAGGCCCCGCCCATCAGCATCGAGCGTTCGCTTTCGAGCAATCGGTCCGTGATTCGGAAAGGCTGCACCGATCGCTCGTAATCGACGATGTAGTAGGTACGCGTCCAGTCCGTACCCCATAGACAGCGATCGAAGCCCCACGCATCGAAGACACGCGCCAGGGGATCCCAGATGTCGTCGAAGGGATAAGGCATCTTCGACATCGTGCAGACGCCGCTCACCTTGATGGCCGCGTTCGCACGCTGCGCAAGCTCCAGCATCGCGGGCAGATCCGCCCAGGGCTCGTCGGGCACGGGTGGGACGCGCGGCTGCGTGATGCCGAGGTGATCGATGACGATGCGCGTATTCGGATGGCGATCGATCAGCGTTCGCGCAGCATCGATGTTGCCCCAGATGTGCATGTTGACCGGCAGATTGCAATGCGCCGCTTCGCTCAGCACGCGATCGATGCCCGGGTGGCTGGCGTCGCGTCCTGACTCCTTCGTCACCATGATGCGGATACCGACTGCGCCGGGGACGTCCTTCCACGCGGCGATGACCTCGCCCACCTTTTCGTCATCTGGATCGACCGGCTTGATGAGCGCGAAGCGGCCCGGATGCGCAGTCTGGACCTGCATCGCATAACTTGCGTCGTAGCCGTAGAGCGAAAACGGCGAGACGAGGATCGCGCCGTGCACGCCGACCGCATCCATCGCTGCCACCATTTCGTCGCCGGTCACTTGCGCCGGCCACTTGGGCACGTGTAGCCAGGGGCGTGCGCTCGTGTTCGCCTCGTAGGCGTGAACCTGGGAATCGATGACCATCATGCTTTTCTCTCCTTGCTGCGACCGCAACCTCGACAGGCTGCTCGATGTCGCTATTGCAGCAGGATGCATGCTCGGCGTCCACCTTAACCCCGTTTTCGCAGACGTGCGTTTACAAGGCATCCAACCCACGGAGCCAAGAAGATGAAGAACCTCCTCCGGGCCGCGCTCGCCGCGCTCGCCCTCGTCCATCTGACCTCGCACGCCGGCACATTCGCGGATCTGCAGATCGTCAACCGAGCCAACGGCCAGACCATGCCCGTCTACGCACACGGCGGCAAGCTCTACGTCGCGGGTCAACCGGGTCAACGGTACTCGGTTCAGGTCGCCAACCGCACGAGGGGACGGATCCTGGCAGTGATCTCCGTCGACGGTGTCAATGTCATCAGCGGAGAAACCGCATCGGCCGAGCAATCGGGCTACGTTCTATCGCCGTACCAATCCTACGAAATTTCCGGCTGGCGCAAGACGACGGACGAGGTCGCTTCGTTTTATTTCACGGCGCTGCCCGACAGCTATGCCGCTCGCACGGGGCGACCGGACAACGTCGGCGTCATCGGGGTCGCGCTGTTCCGCGAATGGACGCCGCCGCGGCCAAGACCCCAGCCGATACCGCGGCAATCGTTCGAGCATCGACGTTCGGCACCACAGGCCGACCAGCTCGGCGAAAGCGTCGGTTCCGCACAAGGCACGCAGAAAGCCGAAGCCCCGGCGGCTCCCGGCATGAGCCAGGACGGCCTGGCGTCGCAGGAGAACGAAAGCGCTTCCGCACCGAAACGCAACCTGCAACGCGAACGCCTGGGCACGGGTCACGGCGAGCGCGAGTACTCGTCGATCACCCATACGGATTTCCGCAGGGCGACGACCTATCCGTCCGAGACGCTGATCATCCACTACGATCGCTACGAGAACCTCGTCGCACGCGGTATCGTGCCAGCCACCCCGCGCCTCGCTGATCCGCAACCGTTTCCGGGCGGCATGCGCTTCGCACCGGATCCGCGCAGCTGAGCGAGCACGAATCGGGCTGGTCACGACGCGCGACGAGCTGCAGAATCGGGATCCCGCACGCACCGCCAAGCTCGGAGGAGCCCGCAACATGCAGTCCAGTATCGCAGCTTCGCTGCTCGCCACCGTCGTCGTCGCCGTCTCACCCGCCGCCGCACAAACCCCGGGCTATCCCGGCAAGCCGATCCGCATCGTCGTCGGACTCGCGCCAGGCGGCGGCGCAGACACGTTCGCCCGCTTCATCGCGCGCAATCTGACGGAAACGCTCGGGCAGCAGGTCGTGGTCGAAAATCGTCCCGGCGCAGGCGGGTTGATCGGCGGCGAATTCGTAAGCCGTGCGGCGCCGGACGGCTACACGCTGCTGGTCGGCGGATCGGGGCAACTCGCGGCCAGCCTCGCGCACCGTCGCATGGATCCGGAGCGCGACTTCACCGCGATCGCGCAAGGTATGGATCAGTACTTTCTGCTGACCGTGCATCCGTCACTGCCTGCCTCCGACGTTGCCGCACTGATACGACTCGCCAAATCGCGTCCGAACGACATGCTGTTTGCCTCGGCCGGCGCCGGTTCCGCGGGTCACCTGGCGATGGAGCACTTCAACATGACCGCCGGCATAAGGATGACGCATGTGCCCTACAAGGGCGCCGGCGCCGCGATGGCCGACGTGATGGCCGGTCAGGTGCCGATCATCTTCAGCAGTCCGCTGGGCACAGTTCCCATCGTCAGGTCGGGCCGGTTGCGCGCGCTCGCCACCAGCGGTGCGAAACGCATGTCGACCTTGCCCGAGGTACCGACCATCGCGGAGTCCGGCCTGCCCGGCTTCGAGGCCGCATCGTTCCTGGGCGTCTTCGGCCCGCCGGGCATGCCCAAGGAGATCGTCGCGCGACTCAACGGCGACGTGGCGCGCATCATCGGTCGACCGGATAGCCGCGAGTGGCTCCAACGCCAGGGGGGCGAACCGGTGGGCGGCACCCCCGAACAGTTCGCGGCTCGGATCCGCTCCGATCTCGAACGCCTCGGCAAGGTCGTCCGCGCCATCGACCTTCGCCTCTGACTCACCTTTCCAACCCTGGGTTGCAACCCTGGGTTAAACCCAGGGTTGGGAGTAAGTTCAACGGCGCCAGATGCGCTCCATCAACTCGAATCCCTCGGGATCGTGGCGTGCGAGTTCCGCGCGATTGAAGGGGTAGAAGTCGTTGGTGCCGAAATACGCTTCGGTGATTTCGGCGAAATACTCTCTATGGTTGTTCATCGCGTAGGCACGCCGCATGCTGCCGTCGTGATAGCGCACACTGTCGTAGCGCCCCGAACGGCGCGCGTTGTCGTAGGCGGCCTTGATATCCTCGTTATCGTCTCCGAGCGACCGATGGTGATAGGCATGGGCGAGTTCATGCATGACCACCCAGGGCTGCTCGCGCTCCCATTCGAGGAAATCCCGGACATTGTGGATCTCCACCGCCTGTGCCTTGGCAGGACTGAAGCCGTGCTCGCGCAGCCACTGTTCCGACGGATGATAGGCAAGACCGCGCGCGCCGTTCTCTCCGCCTTCCATCCAGATCGGTACCCGCTGCAGCCTGCGCAGCGGAAAGCGGTACACGGTGCGTTCGACATCGGCGAGCTTTCGATCCAGAAGCAGCAACGCACGTCGAGTCATGGTCGATTGGGATTCGAGCAGTCGACGACTCACCACGACGGTCCAGCCGCGCATCTGCGTCTGCACGTAGGCCGCATCGTAGTCTTCGAACGTCAGCGAGATTTCCGCCGGGTTATCGCTGCGAACCTTTTCCGCGGGGACGACCGCCGCGACTTGCGCATCGGTACGCGAACATGCGACGACTACCAAGGATAGCAACGCTGCCAGCAGCGCAAGGATTCGCATGGGGCCATTTCTGTGGGAACACGAAAGGCCCGAGCATGAGGCACCGCAGGGTCACGTCATGCCGGAAGATGAAGGCAATTCGCGATTCAATTCATGTCCCCCTGCGACGCTGAAGGCAACATGCTCAGAACCGCTTCTGCACATCCTTGGCCGTATCGCGGATCACCTGCCCGCCGCGTTCCAGATCCTTGCCCGCCCCCTGGATGGTATTGCAGCCCGTCGACAGCAGCGCTGCCGCCGCGACGATCCCAGCCAGCCAACGATTGAACATCGCTCCAACCTCCCGTGGTTGGACTGCACGAATGCAGCCCGCAACATGCCGCGCGCCGATGGCGCCTCGATGACGAGGACGATTATAAGTTTGACCACACAGCATGCGTCGAGACCCTGAGCCGCACTCGACTTCACGGTCCGACCTTGATGCCCGAGACCTGCACGACCTTCTTCCACTTGGCCACGTCGCTGCGAAGGATCTCCAGGAAGCGCTCGGGCGGGCCGCCCACCGGCTCCATCGAATCGCCCGCAAGCCGCTCGCGAAACTCCGGCAGTTCGAGCAGTCGGTTGACCTCCTGGTTCCAGCGCATCACGATGTCGCGCGGCAACCCCTTGGGCCCGAGGATGGCCTGCCAGCTATAAGTCTCGTACCCGGGCAGCACTTCGGCGAAGGTGGGAATCTCCGGCATCGCACCCGTGCGCTTGAGGCTCGTCACGCCGATCCCGCGCAACCGCCCCCCTTTTACGTGGGGATACACGATCATCGGGCTGCCGCCGAACAGCTGGATCTGGCCGCCGAGGACGTCGTTGAGCGCCGGTCCCTGCCCCTTGTAAGGCACGTGCGTCAACTTGATGCCCGCCGTCATGGCGAGAAACTCGGTCGCCAGATGCACGCTCCCGCCTGTGCCCGACGATCCATAGTTGAGCTTTCCGGGATGCGCCCTGGCGTAAGCGATGAGTTCCTGCGGACTCGCGATCCCCGCAGAGGGATGCGCTGCCATCAATTGCGGCGCCCGGCCCAGCAGGATCACGGGCGTGATGTCGTTCACCGGATCGTAGGGCAACTTCAACGTCGCAGCGCTGGCACCATAGCTGCTCGATACCATAAGCATCGTGTAGCCGTCGGGGGCCGCGCGTGCCCCGGCTTCGATCGCGATCATGCCGGCCGCCCCCGGGCGATTGTCGAGCACGATCGACTGCTTGAGGCTCGTGCTCAACCGGGGCCCCATCTGTCGCGCGAAGCCGTCGACAGGTCCACCCGGGGGGAAGGGCAGAATCAGCCGTATGGGACGATTGGGATAGGGCTGGGCGGACGCGGGGAACGCAATCGTCGCGAAGGCAAGGGCTGCAGTTGCGACGAGACGTCCCGGCACAGGCATGGATGCAAACATCGACACACTCCTCCTCGGAAACGGACTGCGCGTGATGTGCGCCACCGTCATGCGAATCGTCCCGATTGTAGCCAGGTGAGGCGTTGCGACGGCAACGAAAGCCCTGGATACCACATCGTGGATCTCCAATCGTTGGACGGACTCAGAAGCGCGACGGCGACGCTCCGCGTTCGATTACACTACGGGCGACCACGCACCGCCCAGATACCCAGGAGAAAGAATTCCATGAACGACGCCCCCCGCGACGTCCCGCTGCTGTTTTCGCCGCTCAAGCTGCGCTCCGTCGTCGCGCGCAACCGTATCGTATGTTCACCGATGTGCCAGTACGTCTCCGACGACGGTGGCCCGGGCGAATGGCAACTCGTCAACTTCGGCCGTTTCGCGATGAGCGGCACCGGCATCATATTCGGCGAGGAAACCGCGATCGAGCCTCGCGGCCGCAAAACCCACCATTGCGCGGGCATCTACAAGGACAGCCACATCAAGGATTACGCGCGCATCAACGACTTCATCCGTTCGCTCGGCTCGGTCCCCGCCGTCCAACTCGGACACTGCGGTCGCCGCGCCTCCGCGCATGGCCCCTTGAAGGATCGCGCCGAGCTCACCGACGACGACGCCCGCGGCGGGCTCAAGCCCTGGCAGGGACTCGCCCCCAGCGCGCTCCCGGCCAATCCCGGTGGCAACGTGCCGCGCGCGATGGACATGAACGACATCAAGCAACACCTGCTGGACTGGCGCGAAGCCACGCAGCGTTCCATCGATGCGGGCTACGACATCATCGAGATCCACGGCGCCCATGGTTACCTGATCCATCAGTTCCTCTCGCCGGTCTCCAACAAGCGGACCGACCAGTACGGCGGCAGCCTTGAGAACCGGATGCGCTTCGCCCTCGATGTTGCCGAGGCCGTGCGCAAGGTCTTGCCGAACGACAAGCCGCTTTTCTTCCGCACCTCTGCCGTCGAAGGTCCGGGCGGAGAGTGGGGTATCGAAGACACCATCGCACTCGCGCGTGCGCTCAAGGAGCGCGGCGTCGACGTCATCGATTGCTCTTCTGGCGGTATCAGCGGCGACGGCCCGATGCCTGCGATTCCGCGCGTGCCGGGCTTCCAGGTCGGCTACGCCCGCGAAGTCAAACAGAAGGTCGGCATCACGACGATGGCTGTCGGCCTGATCACCGAAGCGAAGCACGCCGAGGCGATCCTTCGCGAGGGTCAGGCGGATCTGATCGCCCTCGCCCGCGAACTGATGGACAACCCCAATTGGCCCCTGCAGGCCGCACGCGCATTGGGTTGTGACGATCCGTTCGACCTCGTGCATGCCCGCGAAGCGCAGCGCCTGCGCCTGCGCGAGCAGCATCGTCGCGACTACCGACCGGGCATGGAGATCAGGATTCCGTTCGGCCCGACGGACGAACGACCCTATTCGTGGGAAACCTTGAAGACGGCAGAGCGTCGCTGACTCGACGAGGGTCGTCCTTCGCAAGCGGCTGCGCGACGTTCACGCGCAGTCGCTAATCGGTGTTCTCCTGCTTGGATTTGCGATAGGCTTCTCGTGCTTCACCGCTCACATAGCCGGAGTCGCCCGGATTGCCGGCCCCGCTCGCCGTGCACGGGCCGTAGCGCGTACGCCCGAGGGTCTCGAACGTCGCACCGCCGCCGTAGAGGGTCAGTGTCTGTATGCGGTTGCTATACCGCTCGGACGCCGTGCTCGTTCCATCGCGATTGAGCTGTAGCGTTTGCCCGTCGACCACGACGATCGCGGATGCACCGTTGGACAATTTCGTCACGTCGATCGACTTCGCGTTCGGACAGCTGTAGACCACGCGCGACTGCTGATCCTGCGGCGTGACGACCACGGGGGCCGTCTGCAAACATCCACTCAGCAATCCTGTCGTTAGGCCGATCGCAGCAATCCGGGCACCGTACCGACGCACCTTTAACGATTTTGCATCCATCGAATACTCCCCTGTTGGGCTCGAGGCAGCCGATACCCCGACTGCGATTCGAATAACGTAGTGTGAGCCCGATCGGCTTACAAGACCAGTCTAAATGTTCGCGATCCCGTCGCGAGCAGTCCGCGACGCTCGTTATAGCCTCCGGCAACTTCTTCCCGTGACACCTCCGACTGCAGGTCGTCGCACCGCGGACATCGGTCGCAAACAACTCGCTAACGGAATTGAGGTAGCTTCCACCCCTTCTTCGCCGTATCCGCGTAGGTCTACCGATCGTACGATGACACCGTTTTCTTGGCGGAGCCGTCTCGCGCGCATCTCGCGCGCTGGCATTCGCCGGAGCCGTCATGTCGTCATTACCTGCCGTTGACTCCGACGCGAACACGAGCTGCCCAGAGTCGTCCATCCCTGACGAGCGTGGCATCCTCGCCGAAACAGTCGCTCTGATACACCGCAACACCGTGGCCTCGCAGCTGATCGTGCTGATCGCCGCACCCGCGCTGGCCGCGGTACTTTGGAACACCACGCGACCGTCCTGGGTGCTGGGCTGGCTCGCAGCCATGATTGTCGTCACGGTAGCCCGCCTCCATACCGCACGTCTGTACCGGCGGCTCCCTCAGGACGGGATCGATCTCGATCGCTGGCGCACCGGCTTCGTTTTGGGGACCTGCGCCTCCGGGGCTTTATGGGGCATCGCGGGATTGCTGATCACGCCGCAGGCCGACCTCGGCACGCAGTTCGTAGTCATTTTCACGCTCGCCGGCATGGTCACGGCCGCCGCCCCCACGCTTGCGCCGCTGCCGGCATCGTTCAATCTGTTCTCGGCGCTGACATTGCTCCCGCTCGCCCTCAAGTTTCTCGACGAGCGGGACCAGACGCACGTCGTGCTGGGGCTGCTGACCCTGCTCTACCTGATCGGCATGTCGGCCATCACCCGCCGTATCCACGCGACGCTGCGCACGAGCCTCGCACTGCGCCAACAGAACCGCACGCTGATCGATGTACTCACACGTGCCAACACCGACGCCGACGACGTCAACAGGAAGCTCATGCTCGAGATCGCCGAGCATCGGCTGACCGAGCGCAATCTCGAGAAATCCCTGTCGGTCCTGCGTGCAACGCTCGAATCGACGCATGACGGCATCTGCGTTGTCGACCGCGCAGGAAACGTCGTAAGTCACAATCAGCGCTTCCTCGACATGTGGCGATTGTCGGCGGCCGTGATGGCCAGGGGTTCCGTTGACGACGCGATTGCGGCCATCCGGCCGAAGCTCGCCGATCCGGAAGCGTTCGTGCGCAGAACGCACGAGCTCATCGCCGCGGACGACCTCGAAAGCCACGATGTCGTCGAACTCACCGACGGACGCATCTTCGAACGCTTCTCCATGCCGCAGCGCATCGGCGGCAATACCGTCGGGCGCGTCTGCAGCTACCGCGACATCACCGAGCGACTGCGGGCTGAACACGACCTGGAATTCGTCGCCAATCACGACGCACTCACCCGCCTGCCCAACCGTTCGCTGTTTGCCCGTTCGCTCGCACAGGCGCTAGCACGCGCGCGCCGTCGACGAAGCGGACTTTCGATTCTCTTCATCGACCTCGATCGCTTCAAGAACATCAACGATACGCTCGGGCACGACGCGGGCGACCTCTTGCTGTGCGAGATGGCGCAGCGCTTGCGCCGCTGCCTGCGCGAGACAGACACCGTGGCCCGTCTGGGCGGTGACGAATTCGTCGTCCTGGCCGAAGATGCAGCCGGAGCGGTGTCCGCCACGCAGGTGGCCCAGCGCATCCTCGATGCAGTCGCCCTGCCGCATACCCTCGACGGTCGCGAGTGCCATGTCACGGCGAGCATCGGCATCGCCGCCTATCCCGACGACGGACGGGACGCCGCCGCACTGCTCAAGCACGCCGACATCGCCATGTATCGCGCCAAGGAAAGAGGCAAGAACGCCTTCGAGTTCTACACCGCAACACTCAACGAACACACCGTGGAACGCCTCGCACTCGAAGCAAGCCTGCGACATGCCGTAGAGCGAGACGAGCTGGTCCTGCACTATCAGCCGAAGATCGAGCTCGCAACGCGTCGCATCGTGGGCGCAGAAGCGCTCCTGCGCTGGCGCCATCCGGAACTGGGTTTCGTGCCACCAAGCGCGTTCATTCCGCTCGCCGAGGAGACGGGTCTCATCGTGCCGATCGGCGAATGGGTTATGCGCACTGCATGCGCGCAGGCGAAGCAATGGGCCGACGCCGGACTACCCCCCCTGCGCGTCGCCGTCAACATCTCGGCACGGCAGTTCGCGCGTACCGAGCTGCCCGAATGCATCGATCGCGTCTTGTCCGATACCGGGCTCGACCCGGATCTGTTCGAAGTCGAATTGACCGAGAGCATGACGATGACTCACGTAGACCGAGCGATCGAGACCATGGACGCATTGAAGCGCCGCGGCATCCACATCGCCATCGACGACTTCGGAACCGGCTATTCTTCGCTCGGCTACCTCAAGCGCTTTCGAATCGACAGCGTCAAGATCGATCGGTCGTTCGTACGCGATCTGCCGCACGGCCCGCGGGACTGTGCGCTGGCCCAGGCCACGATCGCCATGGCGCATGCGCTCGGGTTGCGTGCCGTCGCCGAAGGCGTGGAAACCGCCGAACAGCTTTCGTTTCTGCAGCGTCACGGCTGCGACGAAGTCCAGGGCTATCATTTCGCCAAGCCCATGCCCGCCGCGGATCTGACCGCCTTCGTGACAAGCTACTCCGCCGCACAGGACGAGCGGGCGCGACGAAGCGCGTAGTTTCGCTTCCGCCGCAGATGCCCTCGCCTCGAGGCGCGCAAGCATTCGTCGAGACGAACCCGCCGACCCGTCTTTCTGCGGCTATCGCCCATGCCGCCGGAGGAATACCATAGTCCTTGCGCGCCAACGGCTGCGCCTACGACCGCGAGGAGGAAACCCACGATGATGCGTTCGCTTGCACTGCTGCTCGCCCTGGTTTCAGGGGCCGCCATGGCTCAGGCCACGTTTCCGAGCAAACCGATCCGATTCATCAGCCCCTATTCCGCGGGCGGCGCCACCAGCGTACTGGGCCGAATCGTGGGCCAGCACCTGACCGAAGCCTGGGGCCCGCAGGTGCTGATCGACAATCGACCGGGCGGCAGCGGCGTCATCGCGGCCGACAGCCTGATGAAGGCTGCCCCCGACGGACATACCATCATGCTGATCTCGGGCTCTGCGTATCTCGTCGCCCCGCTGCTCGTGAAGAACTTCCCCTTCGACGCCGTGACCGCGTTCGCGCCTGTCACGACAGTGTCCAGCTCCGAAGTGGCACTGCTGCTGCACCGATCGGTGCCGGCCAACAGTGTCCGCGAGTTCGTGGCCCTCGCCAAGGCACGTCCAGGAGAGCTCAACTACAGCACCGCGGGTGCCGGCGGCATGGCGCACCTCGCCGGAGAGCTGTTCGCGACGCTCGCGGGAGTCAAGCTGCAGGCCGTCGCCTACAAGGGCGCCAATCCTGCGGTGACCGAACTCGTGGGCGGACAGGTGCACCTCTCCTTTCAGAACCTGCTGCTGTGCCTGCCTCACATCAAGACCGGACGACTCAAGGCCGTCGGCATCACCGGCGACAGCCGCGCCCCGACCCTGCCGAACGTCGCGACGTTCAAGGAGCAAGGCATGCCGGCGATGGACGTCAAACTCTGGTACGGCATCCTCGCGCCTTCAGGTACGCCTAAGGTCGTCGTCGACAAGTATGCGAACGAGATCGCGCGTATCCTCGCCCTGCCCGATACCAGAGAGAAGTTTTCCGCGCTCGGCATGGACCCGTGGATCACCACGCCGGAGCAGTTCGCGGCGGTCATGCGCACGGATACCGAAAAGTACGCCCGGATCATCAAGACGGCGAACATATCGATCGACAAATAGGTACGAAGCGCGAGCTATGCGTGCCTGCCCTGCAATCTCTGCAGTGTGACGGCATCGCGAGCGCCAGCGTAGAACGCATCGAGGATGCGGCCGAATACGGGCTCGCCGACTGCCACGCTCTCGAATAGCGTCGCGCATGACCTGAGCTTCGCATCGTCCGGCGAACCGAGAATGTCGCGCGCCGAACATGCGCGATGCGCCAGCACCGCGTTGCAGCACTCGACCAGGCGCGGACCAAGCACGGAATGGCCAAGATATGCGATCGCCTCGTCGCGATTCCTGATCGCGTATCGCCTCGAGGTCGGACTGAAGCCCAGCCCTTCGACCTGGGGAAACACGAACCACATCCAATGCGAACGCTTGCGGCCGTCACGAAGTTCTCGTAAGGCTTGCTCGTAGACGCCTGCCTGCGCACGCACGAACCGGTCGAGATCGAAGACATCGCCATTGCAGCCGTGCGTAGTCATGAGCCCTCCTTTTGCCGACGACCCTATCACATCGTTGGTACCGCAGGTTTCGCCGGGCATCAATGGGCCCACGCCCATCGTCTTCGACGCTCCGCCTATACCCGTTCTACTGTGGCGGACCCTCGCCATAGCAGCCGTAACTCGTCCGGACCCAAGGTAAGATGCGGGAAAAGCCGGCCGGACCCGCCTGCCCGTCCACGCCACGAGCGCTGGAACAAACCACTACCGAAGGAGAGCACCATGGAATTCGGCGTCAGCGTCGGCCACATCACGGCCATCGATTATGCACAGCACGGCGAGCGTTTGGGATTCACGCGCTGCTGGGTGACCGACAGTCCGCTGCTGCGCTCCAATCTGTTCGCGACGCTCGCGGCCATCGCGATGACGACCAAGACCATCAAGCTGGGCACCGGTGTCGCGGTCTGCGGCGTGCGTCTTGCCCCGGAAGCCGCCAACGGAATTGCCACCATCAATGCGCTCGCCCCAGGGCGAACGTTCGCAATCCTCGGCACCGGCAACACCGCGATGCGCATGCTGGGCAGCCGCCCGATGAGCGCCAAATCGCTGCGCGAGTACGTGCGCGTGGTTCGTGGTCTGCTGCACGGGGAAGAGGTTCAGTACACACTCGACGGTTCGACGCACCCGATACGCTTCACTTCGCTCGAGCAGAACTACGTGCGCCTGGATCCGAGGCCGGAAATCTACGTCGCGGCCAACGGTCCGATCGGCCAGACCATCGCCGGCGAACTGGGCGACGGCCTGTGCACGGCCTTTCCGCGCGGCGGCACCATCGAATCCGCCCTTGCCAACGTGCGCAAGGGCGCCGAGCGCGTCGGCCGCACCCTGCCGGAGAACTTTCCCACCGCGGCCCTTCTGAACGTGCTCATGCTCGAACCTGGCGAAGCGCTCACCTCGCCGCGAGTCATCTCGCAAATCGGCCCGGCGATCATGACGAACTTCCACAACATCATCGATCTGGTGCGCGATACCGGCAAGGAGCCGCCGCCCTACATCCGCTCGGTGTGGAAGGACTACGTCGCCTACGAAGAGGCGAAGGCCGCGAGCGACGCGCACCTCAACATGCATTCGAGCCACTACGCGACCATTACGCCCGAGGAAGTCCGATTTCTCACCCCGGAGATCATTCGCGCATTCTGCGTGATCGGCGAACCAGCGGAACTCATCGAACAGCTGCGAGATCTCGATCGCCGCGGACTGAAGCAGGTGACGTTCCATCCGCCGTTCGCACAGCGCTACGAGGTAATGGAGCGGTTCGCGCGCGAAGTGATCGAGAAGATGTAGTCCGCATCTCCCCCCGGCCGCACTGGCGGCGGCGCCCGTCCGAAAGCTCACTGCCTGACTGCTGTGCAGCTCAGGGGCCGGATGCTAAGCTCGCTGTACGACATGCCGGAGGAGCAATGATGATGGCCCGATCCTGGACCCTGCCGGGCGCGGTGGCGCTCGCGCTCGTCGCGCCGTCGTCCGGCACCCTCGCCGCATCGACGACCGAACACTACCCCGACCGAAACATCCGTATGGTCGTACCCTTCGCGCCGGGCGGGCCGATCGAGGTAGTCGGCCGACTGGTCGCCCAGCACCTCGCCGAGAAGTTCGGCCATGCAGTCGTCATCGACAATCGTCCCGGGGCGAGCGGCATGATCGGCGCGGACCTCGTCGCGAAGGCACCGCCCGACGGCTATACCCTGCTGGTCACCGCCCAGTCCCAGACCATCAATCCGGCAATGTACAAGCGCGTGCCCTACGACACGCTGCGCGACTTCGCGCCGGTGACGCAGATCGCGCGCGGCTATGGGCTGGTGGCGGTCGCGCGTCGCAACGCGCCGTTCAAGTCAGTCAAGGCGCTGGTCGCGCAGGCGAAGACCACTCCGGGGAAGTTCACGTTCGGCTCCTCCGGCGTGGGCAACTCGACGTACCTCGCTCCCGCGCTCATGGCACGCCTTGCCGGCATCGAACTCCTGCACGTTCCCTACAAGGGCATCGCTCCCGCACTGAACGATGTGATCGGCGGCCAGATCGACATGGCGTTCGGCAGCGCAGTGCTGGCCACTTCGCTCATCAAGTCGGGGCGGGTCGTCGGACTGGCGATCGCCGGCGAGCAACGTTTGCCTGCCCTTCCCGAGATGCCGACGCTGCAGGAAGAAGGACTGAATGTCGACATCACGAGCTGGTACGGCCTATGGTGCCCGGCAGGCACGCCGAGAGAACGTATCGGTCTGCTCCAGAAGGCCATCGAGGAAGCCCTGCAATCGCCGACGCTGCGCAAACGCTTCGACGACATCGGCATCGTTCCCTTAGCAAGCACACCGGAGGCGTTCGGAAAGTACGTTCGAGAGCAGGTCAGCTATTACCAGGAAGTCGCGCGCCGCGCCCGCATCGAGCCGATGTAGATCCGAAGTTCAACCCGGAGAAATCACAATGTCAGCCCATCCATCCGTCGGCAAGGGTCAGTTCACCTACGAAGTCATCGAGGACTGGGCTCGCGTGCCCGAGCACATCACGCTGCTCGCGGCCTCCGTGACGGTCGACTCGAAGGATCGCGTGTACTGCTTCAATCGTTCGAAAGAGCACCCGGTCGTGGTCTTCGACCGGGACGGCAGCTTTCTGCACTCGTGGGGCGCCGGACTGTTCGACTTCCCGCACATCATTCGCGCGGACAAGGACGACAATCTCTGGATCGTCGATCGCGATCTCGCACAGATGATGCTCTTCACGCGCGAGGGCAAACTGTTGCGCACGATCGGCAAGCGCGGCTACCGTTCGGATACCGGCGTCTCGCCGACGAACTTCCGGTCCGACGCCTGGATCGAGGTCAAGCGCGGCGCCGAACCCTTCAATCTGCCCACGGACATCGACGTCGCGCCGAACGGCGACATCTTCGTCACCGACGGCTACGGCAACGCACGGGTGCACAAGTTCGCGCCGGACGGCACGCTGATGTTCTCGTGGGGTGAACCAGGGAGCGCACCGGGGGAGTTCAATCTGCCGCACTCGATCTGGATCGACCGGCGCGGTCGCCTGCTGGTCGCAGATCGAGAAAACAATCGGGTGCAGATCTTCGATCAGCAAGGCAAGCTCCTGGAAATCTGGCCCACGGAACTGATCGGCCCGGCGATCATCTACGTCGACCGCGACGACATCGTCTACATCCCCGAGCACAACAGCGGCATGATCAGCATCCTCGACATGCAGGGCAACCGGCTCGCACAGTGGGGGCACGCCATGTACAAGTCGTGCCATGGCATCTGGGGCGATTCGCACGGGGACATCTACGTCGTGCGTGCAGGCCCGTGGGGACGCAACCGGCGGGTCGTGAAGCACGTTCGACGATAGGCCGGCCGACTCATGAACATCAATGATCGCCGCATCCAGACCATCGACGACCTGCGCCGCTACGCCGAGAAGCGCGTGCCGCGCGTCGCATTCGAGTTCATGGCGGGTGGCGCCGAAGACTTCCGAACGCTGCACAACAATCGCGACGTGTTCGACCGCATCCGGTTTCGTCCGCACACGCTGGTCGACGTATCGACGCGCAGTACGCAAACCCGGATCTTCGACGATACCTTCGACTTCCCGTTCGGCATCGCACCCACGGGCGCTGCCGGACTGTACTGCCACCGCGGCGAGACCGCGATCGCCCGAGCCGCGAGCGCGGCCAATGTTCCGTTCATCCTCTCGACGTCCTCGTTCGAGCCGATGGAGGACGTCGCCCGTGAGGCCGGCGGCAAGCTCTGGTTCCAGCTCTACATGTCGAAGGACCGGGTCGCTGCCGAACGGCTCGTGCTGAGGGCGCGCGATGCGGGCTACCAGGCCCTCGTCATGACGACGGACATACCGGTCCCTGCCAATCGCGAATACAACGAACGCAACGCGTTCACGGTTCCGTACAAACTCAACGGATCGACGATGCTCGACGGCCTCATGCATCCGCATTGGCTGTTCAACGTGTTTTTGCGGACGCTGTGGAAATCCGGCGTTCCTCGCTACCGCAATCTCGACACCTACGTAGACGGCAAGATCATCGCCAAATCGCGTGCGGAATCCCGCGCCCATCGCGACTCGCTCACCTGGGACGACGTCCGCTGGCTGCGCAGCCTCTGGCCGCACAAGCTCTACGTCAAAGGCATATTGCGTGCGGATGACGCCTTGGCGGCCCGCGATGCCGGCGCAGACGGGATCTTTATCTCCAACCACGGCGGACGCCAGCTCGACGGCGCGGTATCGCCCATGGAAGTGCTGCCGCAGATCCGTGCAGCGCTCGGCCCCGACTTCACCATCATGGCAGACAGCGGTTTTCGCCGCGGCTCGGATATCGTCAAGGCGATCGCGCTCGGGGCGAACATGGTATTCGTCGGCCGGGCGGCGCTGTACGGCGTGGCGGTAGCCGGCGAGGCCGGCGCGAAGCGCACCATCGACATCCTGGGGACGGAAGTGCGCCGCGTGCTGGGCCTGCTCGGGTGCCCGAGCATTCCAGAGCTGTCCACCGACTACCTGCTCTACGAACCCCGGTTTGAACTTCAGCGCTTTGCGTTGTCAACGTCTTCGAACAGCGACCCACGCTAGAACGCAAAGCCGAGCCTTCTTGATCCTGCACGGCGGGCGGTTACGCCCTCAATCGCCGAAGGCTCCTTCGCGTCGCATCGTATCGATCTCCTCGCCGTCCAAGGCTAGCCAGTCCGACAATACGTCGTGGGTATGCTCACCCAAGCGAGGTGCTGCGGCGTTGTACGTCGGCGGCGTCGCCTGCAACCGCGCCGGGCTCGCCACGCCGGCCACCTGCACGCCATCGCTGCGCGGCACGCTCACCTTGATGCCCCGGTGCTGCACCTGCGGCATCTCGTAGAGCTGCTGCACGTTGTTGATGCGGCCATTCGGCACGCCGGCTGCATCGAGCTTCGCTTGCAGCGCATCCACGCTCTGCGCCGCGAAGCACGGACGCAGTACTTCGAGGATGCGCAGACGATTCGTCGAGCGCGCCGAAGGCGAATGAAAGTCGGGATGCGCCGCGAGGTCGTTGCGATCGAGCGCCGCGCACAAGTCGCGCCACTGCTTGTCGTTGCCGCACGCGACAACAAGGTGGCCATCCGCGCACTTGAACGTCTCGTAAGGCACCATGATGCCGGCGGACGAATTGCCCATGCGCTGGGGCAGGCGCCCGCTTTGGAAGAAGTTCGATGCCTGATGCGCGCCGAGCGTCGCCGCTGCGTCGATGAGCGCCATGTCGATGTACTGCCCGAGCCCGCTGCGATCACGCTCGCGTAACGCGGCGAGGATCGAAATGCATGCGTAGAGCCCGGTCGACTGGTCGACGACCGATGCACCGATCTTCATCGGCCCGCCGCCGGGCGCATCATCGGGATGACCGGTGAGACTCATCAGACCGCCCACAGCCTGAAAGATGTAGTCGTAGCCCGGCTTGTCCTTGAGCGGCCCCGTCTGACCGAAGCCCGTGATCGAGCAGTAGACGAGGCGCGGATTGAGCTTGCCCAGCGTTTCATAGTCGAGGCCACGTCGCGCGAGATCGCCTGCCTTGTAGTTTTCGATCAACACGTCCGCACGTTCGGCAAGACGACGCACCGTAGCCGCTCCAGACACATTACCCAGATCGAGGACGATGGAGCGCTTGTTGCGGTTCGCGCTGCTGAAGTAGGTGGAGTCCTGCGTCGGTTCGCCGGCGGCATCGGGTAGCCACGGCGGCCCCCACGGGCGCGTATCGTCGCCCACACGAGGCCGCTCGATCTTGATCACGTCCGCACCGAGGTCTGCGAGGATTTGCGCGCAGGTCGGTCCTGCGAGCACGCGCGACATGTCGATCACGCGCAGCCCGGCCAGTGCAGGTGCTCGCCCTTGCGATGCTTCGGCCATCGATTTCTCCTCCTCGGCGGGTCGAGACGATCGTCCTGCCTGGCCCTTGCCTTCGGGTGTCCACGACGAAACGGCCCGCGAGGCTCATCTTATCACCGCACCTTCCGCGCGAATCTGCCGCGCCCTGTGTAGATCCACTACGGCGCCCCGTTGACCGGCCGCCGGCGTCGGGGCTACATTGGCACACACTCAAACGGAGGAGAAACGCATGGACGATGTCCGCATACTGGCCACGGGACTCGGATTCCCCGAAGGCCCCATCGTGGGTCCCGATGGATCGATCATACTCACGGAAATTCGCAACCAGCGCTGCACGCGCGTCACGCAAGACGGCACGGTCAGTCTCTTCTCCGCCTGCGGCGGCGGCCCGAACGGACTCGCGATCGGGCCCGACGGCTACTACTATCTCTGCAACAACGGCGGCAGCCGTTACGCCGAGGGCCATTCAATGGGTCTCGCGCCGCATCCCGACTATCACCACGGCTCCATCCAGCGGCTCGATCCGAAAACGGGTGCAGCGCAACTGCTCTATACCCAGGTCAATGGCCGCAAGCTCTCGGCACCGAATGATCTGGTCTTCGACAAGGACGGCGGCTTCTACTTCACCGATCTCGGCAAGCGCTATGCGCACTACCGCGATAACGCAGGCGTCTACTACGCCCTGCCCGACGGCTCGAAGATCATCGAAGTGGCCTACCCGATGCTGTCCGCCAACGGATGCGGCTTGTCCCCGGACGGCAGGACGCTCTACGTGTGCGATACTGAGGGCGCCCGATTGTGGGCGTTCGAGGTTCAGGGCCCGGGCAAGCTCAAGCCCAAGTCGGAATTCGCACCGCACAGCGGCCAGATCATCGCGGGCCTGCCCGGACGGGCGCGCTTCGATAGCCTGGCCGTCATGGCGAGCGGTAACGTCCTCTGCGCGACGCTCAACACCGGCCATCTCACGGAGATTTCGCCTCGCGGCGACATCGTGCGCGCAGTGAAGATGCCCGATACGTATCCCACCAACGTGTGCTTCGGCGGCGCGGACATGCGGACGGCTTACGTCACGCTGTCGGACTCCGGGCGCCTGGGTGTCGTGCAGTGGCCCGAACCCGGGTTGAAGCTCAACTTCTGAATCCCGTGCCGCGCCTCCGGATCGCTCCGACGCGCGGCCATCACTGCACGCCGATCTGCGGTCCGGATCAGATCGGCGGATGCCGCGACGTCCAGTCGGTCGCGTCTTCGTAGGCCGCCGCAATGCGATAGATGCGGGATTCGCAGAAGTTGTCCGCTGCGATCTGTAAACCCAGCGGCAACCCGTGCGCCCCGAACCCCATCGGCTGTACGAGCGCCGGCATTCCCGAGAGGTTGTACATCCGCGTGCAGCCGCCGCGACGCGCCGTCGCGCTGTTCATGAGCACCTCCATCGTGTCGGAGATGCTCTCCCGACCCACGCTCACGATGGCATCGACGCCGCCTGCGAACAGTTCTGCGTACTTGCACTTCAACGCCACGCGCACGGCGATGGCCTCCTGCAGTTCCGTGCTCGTCTGCCTGGCCGCGGCAGACAACCGCTCGCGCAACGAAACATCGAATTTCTCCGGCCGCTGCTCGAGGTTCTCGCGATGATAGGCATACGCCTCGGCGAGCAGGATGCGGGTGCCGAGGTCGGCGGCCAATCCGATTTCCGGGAAATCGAACTCGACCGTCCTGGCGCCGAGACTTCGCAGCATGCGCAAGGCTCCTTCGAACGCAGCCATGCGTTCGGCATCGTGCGGATTCGCTTCCATGAAGCGACGCGGCACGGCAAGCGTCATCCCCTTCACGCCTGCGCCGAGTTGTTCGCTGAAATCCGGCACAGGTTCGGCCGCCGAGGTGGGGTCGACCGGATCGTGGCCTGCCATCGCCTGCAGCATGAGAGCGTTGTCGCGCACCGTCCGTGTCATGGGCCCCACGTGATCGAGACTTGCCGCGAGCGGCAGGACGCCATGCACGCTCACCCGCCCGAACGTGGGTTTCATGCCGACGACGGCACACACGGACGCCGGATGCCGGATGGATCCCCCGGTGTCGGTGCCGGTGGCGCCGAAGCACAAGCCGGCAGAGACTGCTGCGCCGGAGCCGCTGCTCGATCCGCCGGGGCTGTAATCGAGATTCCAGGGGTTGCGGGCCGGTTCGAAAGCGACCGTCGGGCCCGGATTGCCATACGCGAATTCCCAGAGCGAGGTCTTGCCCAGGCTGATTGCACCAGCCGCTTTCAGCCGCGCATAGACGGTCGCGTCTTCGACGGGCACCCAGTCGCGCAATTGATTCGAGTGCGCCGTCGTGCGAACGCCCTGGGTCGAGACGATGTCCTTGTGTGCGATCGGAATGCCATGCATGGGGCCGCGATATCGCCCCTGCCGGATTTCGGTCTGGGCGACTCGTGCTTCCTGCAGTGCCTGATCGGCGGTCAACGTGATGAAAGCATGCAGTTTTCGATCGACGGACGAGATGCGTGCTAGACAGTTCTCGACGAGCGCGACGGGCGACAGCCTGCCGTCGCGAATGCGCGTCGACGCGTCGGCGATCGTCAGGTAATGCAGTGGCTCGCTCACGGCGCACGCTCCTCGATGGATGGACCGGTCATTCTATCGCCCGCCCAACGCACTTCGATCAAGATTCGTAAGCACCACGATACGGTTGCCGATCGCCTTCTGCGGCGCATGCACGCCGATTGACTGCGCCGGCAAGCGTGCGCGACACTGCCCCGTAGGTATCGCGTCAACCTCTCGACAGGAGTGCTGCAATGAAGGTCGTGGTCTGCAAGGAGTTCGGGCTGCCCGAAACACTGGTCGTGGAAGAACGCCCCGCGCTGGACGCGCCGGCGGGCAAGGTGGTCGTCAGCGTGAGGGCAGCGAGCGTCAAGTTCTCGGATACGCTGCTCATCCAGAACAAATACCAGACCAAGCCTGAATTGCCCTTCGTCCCGGGCGGCGAGGTGACGGGCGTGATCAAGGCCGTCGGCGAAGGCGTCACAGGATGGAAAGTGGGCGATCGCGTCAGCGCCCAGACCGGTCAGGGCGGATTCGCCGAGGAAGCCCTCGCCGATCCCGAGAAGCTCTCCTCGATTCCCGAAACGATGGATTTCTCCGACGCCGCCGGGCTCTCGAACGCCTACAGCACGTCGTACTACGCGCTCATCGACCGCGGGCAACTGAAAGCCGGTGAAACCCTCCTCGTGCTGGGCGCCTCGGGCGGCGTGGGTCTCGCCGCGGTGGAGATCGGCAAGATCGTCGGGGCGACCGTCATCGCCTGTGCCTCCAGCGACGAAAAACTCGCCGTCTGCCGGGCACATGGCGCCGATCACATCATCAACTACGATCGGGAAGACATGCGTGCCCGGGTGAAGGAGATCACCGGTGGCAAGGGTCTCGATGTCGTGTTCGATCCGGTCGGCGGCGACTACTCCGAGCGCGCGCTGCGCGACATGGCCTGGGGCGGGCGCCTGCTCGTCATCGGCTTCGCAGCCGGGCCGATCCCGAAGATCGCCCTCAACCTGCCGCTCATCAAGGGGTGCAGTATCGTGGGCGTCTGGGTCGGTGCCTTTTCGAAGAAGGAGCCTGCGCGCCACCGCGCCAATGTCGATCAGATCTGGAAATGGATCGCGGAAGGCAAGATCAAGCCGCATGTGCACGCGCAGTATCCGATCGAGAAGGCAGCCGATGCGATGAACGAAATCATGGCGCGCCGCGTCGCGGGCAAAGTAGTTCTGGTCAACGAGCGCTGACGCCCCGGGACCCTGAGTCGACGCAGCGTCGGCCCAGGGTCGGTGAGCGGCGATCGTCGAAGGCCGCACCCCGGAAGCGCTCGAAACCGAAACGTATCAGGTCAACAGTTCGGTGAGGTCCGATACGCGATCGAGCCGCTCGAAAGCGTGGATCTTCTCCAGGCTCGCATTCATGCGAGCGGCAGGCAAGCCGCTCATGGGCACGAGCGTTCGATACTTCGCATCGATGTCGGCCCAGTCGATGCCCCGCGGTCCCGAGCCGCGCGGGAAGTCGACACAATCGGAATAGCTGCGTCCATCCTTGAGCCTGATCGTCACCGTTGCGCCATGATGATGCGGGAAGCGATCCGGATACGGCGCGGGATTCTGGTCGGTCACGATCTTGTCGATCAACGCGGCGATGACCGGATCCGCCACTTTCTCCGGCGTCGCATGTTGCCAGCCGAATTCGCGATCGGCAACGGCGGCCGCAATGAAATAGCTCGGACTATGGGCCATGCCGATGAGGTCGGTCGGATGCTTCGGGCCCGGCATGGTCACGTACTTCGGCGCCGAGACGAAGATGGTCTCCACCTCTTCCGGCTTCACGTCGCCGGCGATGGCGGCGTTGGCTGCCGCTTCGGCGGTGGCGTGATGAGGATGCCCGCCCGGCACGAGCTTCACCGCCATGTTCGTCACGATGTCCCAGGACTTGCCCCAGTCGCGCGTCACGTCGTCGAGGTGATCGCCGCCATAGGCTGCGAAGAAACCCTTGGGCATGTCGAGAATGTTCGGTTCGGCCTGAAAACCCTTCTGCGCCGCCTGTGCGGCATGAATGCCCAGGAGTGCGGAGAGTCCGGCGTGATACTCACGCGCCACACTGGTATTGGCGGAGGCATGCAGACCGCCGATCGATGTCGCCGCCAGCGCGATGGCATGGGTCATTCGCGCCTGATCGAGGCCGAGCAGCGTGCCCGCCGCGACCGCACCCGAGAAGATCGACGAGATGGCGCTGTGCAAGCCGCGCTCCGTACGGCCCGGCGTAAGGGCTTCGTCGATTCGGCCTGCGATCTCGTAGCCGAGCACCATGGCGTGCAGCACGTCGCGTCCGCTCTTGCCGTTGCGCTCGGCGATGGCAAGGGCGGTGGACGTGATGATCGTTCCAATATGGGCGATGTTGCGCAGATCGCTGTCGTCGGACGCCGCCGCATCGCTCATCACGGCGTTGATGCGAGCCGCCTCGGTAGCCGGCAATCGATGACCGGCATCGAACCACACGGTCGCCTCGGGCTTGCCGCCACGATCGTGCGCGAGATCGCGCAGTATCCTGGCGGACTCGATGCCCTTCCCCATCGCTGCACTCGCGATGGTGCTCGCCATCGACATCCGCGCCCGCTCGAGGGCAAGCGGCGGCAGATCGTCGACGCGGGTTTCGATCAGCAGGCGCGCAAGTGCGCCGGCCATGCTCTGCCCGTTCCCTCCCGAATGTGCGGCCATCAGTAGAACACCGCGCGACCGGCGCCGCCCGAGGCGACGATGAGTTCGCCGCTGATCGCCCACGATTTCTCGGAAGCGAGGAAGGCGGCGACGAATGCGACTTCGGAAGCATCGACCATGCGGCAGATGGCGTTGCCTCGCGGGGAGTCCGGCGAGAAGTTGCGCCGTTCGGCCTCCTCCGCCGTGATCCCCTCCTTCACAGCCTGCGCGGCGAGCAGGCTGGGCGTGCGTTCGGTCCGCGTGGTGCCGGGATGGATGCAATTGACGGTGATGCCGTAGCGGCCCACCTGCAGCGCGAGCGTCTTCGTGAGATGCACCATCGACGCATTGCGTGCGCCACCGCTCAGATTGCCGGCATTGCGCGCGTTGACGCCGCTGATGTTCAGGATGCGTCCCCATCCGGCCTGCTTCATGAATGGGAGCGACGCTCGTGCGCATCTCAGCGCACCCATGTACTTCACCTGGAAGTCTTCGACCAGGGCATCGTCGTCGACCGTCTCGATCGGCCCGATCGCGTTGGGCGACCCGCCCGGGGCGGATCCACTGTTCACGAGTATGTGCAGCCCTCCCAGTTGGCCGGCGGCTTGCGCGATCATCGCCTCGACAGCTCGCCGGTCGGTGACGTCGGCCGCGATCGGAACAATTCGCTGCCCCGTCTGCTCGCCGAGTTCCTTTGCTGCCGATTCGAGCCTCGCCTGATCCCGTGCGACGATGGCGACGTCCACGCCCTCGCGCGCCAGTTCCAGCGCAATCGCCTTGCCGATGCCTCGGCTGCCGCCTGTCACGATCGCGCGCTTGCCTCGCAGTCCCAGATCCATGGCTCCTCCTCCGGTGGGTATCGTCCCGCAGCATAATCCCTTTGCGCAAAAATTGGTGCCAGGCACGTGCCAGGCACCGAATTTCGCTATCATGAACGGCCACCGACCCGGAGGAGTCGCTCATGACCACACTCGCCGAACGGCCCGTCGCCAACACCCTGCGCGCGCGGTTCAACTACGTCGTCGATCCGGGGCGCACGATGATTCGCTACATCGACTGGCCCGAGATGGAACCGCAGGCCGTCCTGCCCGAGTTCCGGCTCCACGAGATGCCCGTGCGCGACGGCCGCCCGATTCGAGACTCCTTCAGCCTCGACACCCACGGCTTCTGTTTCGTCGACCATGCGACGAAGGTGACGGACTTCACCGCCGAAGCGCAACGCAACAGCGTCTACGACGCCGAAGTGAAGGCGTTGATCATGAAGCATTCCGGCGCGTCCGACGTGGTGGTCTTCGACCACACCGTGCGCATCGGCGACGAAGCCGCCCAGCAGGCGACAGGGGCGCGCCCACCGGTCAAGAGCGTCCACAACGACTACACCGAGCGCTCGGCCCCGAAGCGCCTGCGGGAAATCATCGGCGACGCCGAAGCCGAGCGACGCATGACAAAGCGTTGGGCCATCATCCAGGTGTGGCGCCCGATCCGCGGCGATGTCCTGCGCGATCCTCTCGGAATCTGCGACGGGCGCAGCATCCCGCGCAAGGGGTTCGTCCTGCTGGAACGCCGCTACAAGTACCGGACCGGCGAGGTCTACCAGATCTCGCACGATCCCGCCCACGAGTGGTTCTGGTTTCCGCGCATGACGCGCAACGAAGCGCTCGTCTTCAAGGTATTCGACTCCGACGAGACGAAGCCCTCGCGCTTTACCGCGCACAGCGCTTTCGACGACCCCACGTCACCGCCGTATGCTCCGCCGCGCGAAAGCATCGAGACGCGCACCTTCGCATTCTTCGATTGATCGCGCTCGCATCGTGACCGGCCAAACGAAACGCCGCGCCGTCCTCGTGATCTGCGACGGACTGCGCCGCGACTTGATCTCGTCCGAGCGCAGCCCGCACCTCTCCTCGCTCAGGACACGGAGCCGACGCTTCGAGGCACATCGCAGCGTCTTTCCCTCCGTCACACGCTCTTCGGCCGCCTCCGTCGCGACCGGCTGTCATCCCGCACGCCACGGCCTGCACGGCAACACCATGGGCCTACCCGACGGGGACGGCTACGCCATATACAACGTCGGCCCACCCGAGTTCGTCGGCGAACTCCTTGCGCTGACCGGGCGCACCCTGCGCGTACCGACGATGGCCCAACGGCTCCGCGGCCGCGGCGGCGTGATCGTCTACTCCAACGTATCGCCCGGCGGCGCGTACTTCCATGACCCGGACGGTCACGGCCACGTCTATCATCGCGCGGGTTCCTTCGGCCCCGGGCGCAATCCCGTCCCTGCCGCCGATCATCTCGACGTCACGCACGATGCGGCGGGCGATGCACGCATGACCGAGCGATTTTGTGCCGAGATCCTGCAAACGAGGCGACCTGCGCTCGCGGTCCTTTGGTTAAGCGAGCCGGACCTCACGCAGCACAAGACCTTCATGGGATCGGAGGCGCATCTTGCTGCGATACGTGCGGCAGACGCCTGTGTTGCCCGTGTCACGGCGACGATCGATGCGCTTCGCAGCGACGACGGCGAAGAAATCCTCTACCTCGTCGGCTCCGACCACGGCCACGAAAGCATCGCCGAGATCATCGCGGTCGAACGTGAACTCTACGAAGCAGGCTTCAAGTCGGCGCTCGCTTCGAACGACATCGTCGTCGGTCCGCAGGGCACGAGCGTGCTGCTGTATTTTTCGCAGGCAGCCGAGTCGCGGGTCGATGCCGTCGCGACGTTTCTGCGCAGTCGCCCCTGGGCGGGCGAAGTCTACGTCGACAGCGAGTTGACGCAGGTCGGCATGCAGCCCGAAGACGGACTGCGCATCGCCGTCAGCATGGCAAAACGACCCGGTGCAAACGAGTATGGCGTTCCGGGCCTCAGCGCTATCGGCGTGCGTTACGAGGTGGACCCAGCCAAGCTGGGTTTCGGCCAGCACGGCGGCGTGGGCGAATACGAACAGCAGCCCTTTCTCTTTATCGACGGGGGCGGCTACGAAGCCGGTACGCATAGCACCGCCCCGAGTTGCATCGTCGACATCGCGCCGACGGTGCTTGCCTACCTCGGCGTCGAGACCTCTGCCGAGGACTTCGACGGCAATCCCTTGCCGATGCACTGAACGACTCGATCAGCGCGTCACCCAACGCGCCAGCAGCCCGCCGATAATCCTCCAGATCGACTCCCAGGCCCCATCCGGCAGATCTGCCAAGCAGCAGCGCATCGAGATCCGAGCACTGCTCCCCTCGGTGCCGGTCGATACCCCGAAGTCATTGCTTACCGAACGCACCGCGTTCACGCCACTCATCGACTGCCGAGCCTTGCGCCTGCAGCCAATCCGACAGCACGGCATCCGTATGTTCGCCGAGCTTGGGCGCGGCCGCTCGGTACTGCACCGGCGTTGCGCTCATTCGTATCGGATTCGCGACACACGGCACTTCCACGCCATCGGATCGCGGCAGGCTCACCTTGATGCCGCGGTGCTTCGCCTGCTCCATCGAGAACACCTGCTCGAGATCGTTGATCGGCCCGTTGGCGACGCCGGCGACGTCGAGCTTCATCTGCAGATCCGCCACCTTCATCGTCGCAAAGGTTCGCAGCAGTTCGGCGACGATCAGCGGCTTGTTGCCCGAGCGGCCGGCCGGCGAGTTGAAGCGTGGATCCTCGGCGAGATCGCCTCGGCCGATCGCAGTACACAGCGAACGCCATTGCGTATCGTTGCCCACCGCGATGACCAGATGCCCGTCCGCGCACTTGAAGGTTTCGTAGGGTGTCATGATCCCCGACGACGAATTTCCGAGCCGCTGCGGCACGACGCCGCTCTGAAAATAGGTCGCCGCCTGATGGCATGAAAGCGTGGCCACCGAATCGAACAGTGCCATGTCGATGTACTGCCCGAGCCCGCTGCGATCGCGCTCTCGCAACGCCGCGAGAATTGCGATGCCGGCATACAGCCCCGTGGCGAGATCGACGACGGAGGCGCCGATGCGCATCGGGCCGCCACCCGGCGCATCGTCCGGATGGCCGGTCATGCTCATCAAGCCGCCCACGGCCTGAAAAATGTAGTCGTACCCCGGCAGATCCTTGAGCGGCCCGGTCTGACCGAATCCCGTGATGGAGCAGTACACGAGCCGCGGATTCGCCTTCGACAGCGAGTCGTAGTCGAGCCCACGCCGTGCAAGATCGCCTACCTTGTAGTTTTCGACCAGGACATCGGCCTGCCGCGCAAGGGCACGGACCAGATCCACGCCCGCCTCGCTCGCCAGATCGATGGCAATGGAGCGCTTGTTTCGATTCGCGCTGCTGAAGTACGCCGAGTCGCGGCGCGGCGCGGTATCGGACTGCGGCAGCCACGGCGGCCCCCACATGCGCGTGTCGTCGCCCGTGCGGGGGCGCTCGACCTTGACGACATCCGCACCCAGATCGGCCAGCACCTGCGTACACGTGGGGCCAGCCAGCACGCGCGCCAGGTCGAGCACGCGTATCCCGGCGAGCGACGGTCCACGCACATTTTCGTTGTTCGTTTCCATGATCGTGATTCCGGCTTGCGTTGAACCCGCGCGGCGTCGATCGAATGCGGTGATCGACGCCGCGGACTCGGCAAGGGTAGCCGAAACGCCGCGGCGATGGGATAGCGACGAATGTCGGCTGTCGATACGGCGCTCGCTACGAAGATTTCTTGACGCCGACCTTCACCAGCATCTCCCGCATCCAGGCATCGTCCGCCTTGAGTTTCGCGGCCAGCTGCTCGGGGGTGCTCGATACGGCTTCGGATCCGCCCGCCGCAAGCTTCGCAATCACATCCGGCTGCGCCATGATCCTTACGACGGCCTGGTTCAGGCGCTGAACGATCTTCGGCGGTGTCTTGCGCGGGGCAAGGATGTAGCCGATGGTATCGATGTCGTAGTCCTTGAGCCCCTGAGAGGCCAGCGGCGGCACGCCCGGCAACAGGGCCGAGGGCTGCGCGCTCGTTACGCCGAGCGCTGTCAGCCTGCCTTCCTTGACATGCGGAATCGCGCCGCCCGTGGTGGCGAACATCATCTGTACTTCGTTCGAGAGCAGCGCGACGAGCGCAGGTCCGGTGCTCTTGTAGGGAATGCGATTGATCTTCACGCCGGTCGCCTGACCGAACATCACCCCGCTGATGTGGATCGTATTGCCGGCCGACCCGGTACCGTAGCGCAGGGTACGAGTGCGCGCGACCGCAATCAGCTCCTTCACCGTACCGACCTTGAGCGACGGATGAACGACCAGCACGAGCGGCGCTCGCTCGAGCTGGGAAATCGGCGCGAAGTCGGTGAGGATGTTGTAGTCGGCATCCTCCGTAATGGGGTTGTACTGCATCGTGCCGCCGCCGATGGCGAGCGTGTAGCCGTCCGGGGTCGCTCGCGCCGCGAGTCCGCCGACGAGACGACTCGTGCGGTTATCGACCACGACCTGCTGACCGAGCGCCACGCCGAGTGCCGGTGCGACGATGCGTGCGAGGAAGTCGTTGCCGCCGCCGGGCGTGGAAGTCAGGATGCGCACGGGGCGCGTCGGGTAGTCCTGCGCGAGCGCGGCGCCCGAAACTGCGAGTGCCGAAAACGCGAACAGCGCGCGGACGCGAATCGATGGCATGTAGGTTCTCCTCCGTGTCGATTCCTTATTGTATCGCCGAGGAAGCCGATCGATCGGCGAAGGATCATGATGCATGCAGGACAAGTGCGGTAATGCCGAGGCGCCCGACACACCGACGTGGATAATCAAGCCAGTCGTGCGTATCCTGTCGACGTCCCGGACCACGCAAGGCAGGTGACGCACGTGCTCGGATTCCTGCGCGCTCTCTTTTCGCAGAACGCAAATGCCGCCGGAGCGACGACGACCGAGTCGACGCCGGAACCTGCGCCGGACATCATCTCTGCGGCAGGCGTCGCCCCGTTTGCATTGACCGACTCGATGCAGTTCATCAACGGTCTACCGGTGCCCGACTGGGACATCGTCTGGTCATGGGTCGCGACGATCCCGAGCGAAGCCGATCGCCCCAAGGCGTGGTCGGACTGCGAAACGGCCTGGCTGCAGCACCTTCGGGTCGCGCTCGGCCGCAATTACCGCGTCCTCCGCAGCGAAAACGGCCTGCTGCTCTCTTCCCTCGACGAGAACTTCGCTCGTGCGACGCTCGACTTCATGGACAAGACCCTGAAGCGCATCCTGCGCGTGCTCGACGGCGTTGCATCGAGGAGCGACTTGGGCAGCGACATCCTCATCGTACTGGATGACGAGGATACCTATTACCGTTACGTCGATCGGTACTACCATGAAGCGGGCGAGTTCGCAGCGAGTGGCGGCATGCACATCAACGAAGGTTGTGGTCACTTCGTGACCCGCAAGAACGACCTGCATGTCATCGAACCGGTCATCGCGCACGAAATGACCCATGGCTGCCTCGGACACCTGCCGATACCGGCGTGGCTCAACGAAGGCATGGCCGTGAATACCGAGCAGCGCTTGTGTCCAACACCGCGGCCACTCTACTCCGCCCACGAAATGCACGAGAAGCATCGCAGCTTCTGGGGCCGTACCGAGATTCAGGAGTTCTGGTCGGGCAAGTCGTTCCTGCGCACCGACGACGGCAACATGCTCTCTTACGATCTTGCCAGAATAATCGTCGAACAGTTCGCGAAGGACTGGCCGAGGTTTCGAGCGTTCGTTCTGGCCGCCACGCTCGATGATGCGGGTGCCGCTGCAGCGGAGGTACACCTCGGCGTCCCGCTCGGCGCGGTCGTAGCGGCGATCCTGGAACACGGAGCATCGCCGGACTGGCATCCTTCACCCGAGGCATGGACGGAAGCCCCGGAGAAAGGTGCGTTCCATGCGAGGGCATCTTGAACGGAATGGCACACAGCCACTCCACCGGACATGCGTCCCCGGGGCGGCGATCCGAGTGAACGCGATCGCCCTTCGGAACCGTCCCTCGACCCCGAGTGGACCCGGAGCGGCCCGCCATGACCGGAACGACTAAGTACTCGTCGTTCCATCGCTGGCGATTCGGCGCCTATAGACGACAATGAGCAGCAGTCCGAGCCCGACCAGCAGGTACGACGCGACCTTCCCCTCCGGAACGGCGCTGAGGAACACACCACTGTCGCTGCTCCAGCTGACGCCCGCCGGTACGATCATGCCGGCCCGTGCCGTGCTGTAGAAGTCGATCGCGTAGGCACCGTGGCCATCCCCCGACGACAGACGCAGAAAGTATTCCATGGCCATACGCTGGTCGATCGATGCCGACGCAGTGGCGATCAGTTCGTACTCGAGTGCAATGACATCCGAAATCGTGCCGGCGTTGACCCACCGTTTGGTCTCGTTGTTGCTCGACGCTATGCCCAGATTCATTTGCGCGACGACTTCGGTGCTGCCGAATACGCCACGTGGACGTTCGGTATCGATCGCCCCGTCGATGAACATGAACACCTGTACCGTGCCGCCCGCGTAGTGGGCAGGAAGGTGAAAGGTCACCGCATCGCGCAGCCAGAGGTCGATGCGCGCCTGACTGATCTCCATCAACGATGCGGGAAACTGGGTCGCATCGTAGCCTTCGATCCGGGCCCGCAACGTGCCTCGCGCGAGATCCGCTTCACCCTCGGCCCGAGCCAGCATGCTGAATTCGTTCGTGCCCGCTTCGGCGGTCGATTCGACGTACTCGCTGGAGCGGATGAGATCGCTGCGGCGGAATCGATTTCCGTTGTCGAAGAGATCGGTCGTTCCCGTGCCGTATTCGCCGCCGACGATGAAGTTTCCCGTTGTGTACCCGGCACGAGAATCGGAATGGTCCACTTGTACCAAGGAGTTCACGACCACGTTGTTGCACGGCACGAACGTCGGGCTGGGGCACGGCTGCGGCTGGGCATGCGCCCCACCTGAATACAGCAAAGCGGCCAACAGGGCGAATGCATAGGCTGCACGGGGCACGGGAAACTCCTTTCCTGACTTCGATGGTCGGTACCGCCCCGATGCATGTCGATCGCGCCGAGTCAGCGGACCGATTTGACCCTGAGTCGACCCAGGGTCACAGGTATTGGATCACGCCGCGCGTCCTGCGTATTATCGAGCTGTCCGCTTGACGGCTACTCGAACGAGGAGGAGTTCCATGTCGACCCGAATCCCCGGGATCGTGCTCGCACTTGCGATCGTGCTTCCGACCCTTGCGGCACCCTTCGCGTACGCGCAGCGCGCGACCTCCGAGAGCTTCCCCAATCGCCCGATCCGCATGCTGATCCCGTATCCGCCGGGCGGCCCCACGGATGTCGTCGGGCGACTGCTCGCTCAGCGCCTGCAGGATCCGCTCGGTCAGCAGTTCGTGATCGACAATCGCGCCGGCGGCAGCGGCGCCATCGCGACCGAGATCGTGGCACGCGCCAATCCGGACGGCTACACCATGCTGCTCGGCACGCCCGGGCAACTCGTCACGCTCCCCTTGCTTTCCAAGCGGGTACCCTACGATCCGATCGCCGACTTCGCGCCAATCTCGCGCGTGATCGAATCGCCCCAGGTGCTCTTCGCGAACCCCAAGTTGCCCGCGAACAACGTGGCGGAACTGATCGCGTATGCGAAGCAGCGTCCGGGCGCGATCAACTATGCCTCGGTCGCCACGGGCGGCACCGGACACCTAGGCATGGAATTGCTCAACCAGCGAGCCGGCATAAAGATGGTGCATGTCCCCTACAAGGGCGGCGCACCTGCGCTCGTCGATCTCATCTCCGGGCAGGTGCACCTGCTGTTCGTGAGCCTGCCCAGCGTGCAGCCGCACGTGAAGGCGGGGCGGGTGAAGATCCTCGCCACCGGCGCCCGCAAACGGACCGCCGCAATCCCCGACGTGCCGACCGTCAGCGAAACGGTGCCCGGCTACGATCTGCTGACCTGGTACGGGATGTGGTACCCGAAGCGCACGCCGTCCAGCATCGTGACGCGCATGCATGCCGAACTCGCGAAAGTGCTTGCCATGCCTGAAATCGCGCGTTCGTTCGATACGCTCGGCATCGAACCGGCGCCCAGCACGCCTATCGAACTGGAGAACTACGTGAAGGCAGAGACGGAACGGTGGCGCAAGGTGATCGCAACGGCGGGCATCCGGCTCGAGTAGACGAACTGCATCGACTTGACACCCTGATGATGAACGCATCATGAATCTCGCGCTGCTGCTCTTGCTGGCGTTCGCCGCCGCCCCCGGCAACGTATTCGCTGCAGAATCCTATCCCACCCGCCCCGTGCGCATGATCGCGCCCTTCCCGCCCGGTGGGCCGACCGATGTACTCGCGCGCACCATCGCTGCCGGTCTGACACAGGCATGGGGGCAGCAGATCGTCGTCGACAACCGCCCTGGCGCCGCTGGCAACATCGGTACCGAGATGGCTTCTCGCGCCGCAGGCGACGGCTACACGCTGCTCATGGGCACGGTCGCGACGCACGCCATCAACGAGAGCCTGTATGCGAAGCTCGCCTTCAATCCGCATCGCGATTTCGTCGCGGTCGCGCTGGCTGCACAAACGCCCAGCGCCGTGCTCGTGCATCCGTCGATCCCCGCCCGGCGATTCTCCGATCTGATCGCAGTCGCAAAAGCAAAAGGCAAGGGCCTGACGTACGCAAGCGCAGGCATCGGCACCATCGGGCACCTGTCCATCGTGATGCTCAACATGCAGGCAGGCATCGATGTAACGCACGTTCCGTACAAGGGCACGGGTCCGGCCCTCAACGACACCATTGCTGGGCAGACGCACTTCCTGATCAGCAGCACGCTCACCAGCATGCCGCACATCAAATCGGGCCGCCTGCGTCCGCTGGCGGTCACCAGTGCCAAGCGTTCCGCTGCACTGCCCGATTTGCCGACCGTGGCCGAATCCGGGCTGCCCGACTACGTCGTCGTCGGCTGGGCAGGCGTGTTCGCACCGGCCCGCACGCCGACGGACCTCGTCCGCAGGATCAATGCGGACATCAATACCGCCCTCTCGGATCCCGCGGCCCGCGATCGACTGCTGGCCGCGGGATCCGAACCGGCATCCCTGACAGCACCGCAGTTTCGCGAGTTCGCCCTGACCGAGACCGCTCGTTGGGCCAGGGTCGCGAAGCAGGCGGGCATCCAACCACAATAACGGATCCCCTGAAGCTCGGGGAAGTGCGCACCATGCCCAAAGCAATCATCATCGGCGGTTCGCTGGGCGGCTTGCTCGTGGGCAACCTATTGCGCTCGATCGGCTGGGAGGCCGAAGTCTACGAGCGAGTCGGCGACGATCTCGCCGTGCGGGGGGCCGGCATCGGCACGCACGAAGAACTGCTCGAAGTCATGCGGCGCATCGGCGTCGAGGTCGATGCATCGATCGGCATCCATCCGGAGTCGCGCACTTGCTACGGGCTCGACGGCCGGGTGCAACATCGCGCACCGCGTCCGCGTATCCTGAGTTCATGGGGGCGCCTGTACCGCTCCCTCAAGGATGCCTTTCCGGAATCCTCGTATCACTTCGACAAGTCGCTCGCATCGTTCGTGGATGACGGCCAGCGCATCGTCGCACGATTCACCGACGGCAGCATCGCCGAAGGGGATCTGCTGATCGGCGCCGACGGGATACGCTCGACGGTGCGTGGCCAACTGATCCCCCAGGCCGAACCGGAATACGCCGGCTACATCGCCTGGCGCGGCTTGATTCCGGAAGCGGACATTCCGGCGAATCTCCACCGCGAGATCTTCGATCACAACATGGTCTGCTACCCCGACGGCGAGGCCATGACCGCCTATGCCGTACCCGGCCCCGACAACGACGTGCGTCCGGGTCACCGCGCCTACAACTTCGTGTGGTACCACCCGACCACGCGCGATGATTTGACGCGTCTGTGCACGGATGCGAGCGGGCGCTGTCACGGCATGGCCATCCCGCCGTCACTGATACGCCCGGAGGCCATCGCAGAGATGCTCTCCACCGCACGCACGGCGCTCGCCCCGCAGTGCGTGACGATCCTGGAGATCGCGAAGCAGCCGTTTTTCCAGGCGATCTTCGATCTCGAAACGCCGCGCATGTATCGCGGTCGCGCCGCCCTGCTGGGGGATGCCGCATTCGTGGCTCGGCCCCATGTCGGCATGGGCGTCACCAAGGCCGCCCTGGATGCGGAATGTCTCGCCGATGCGCTGCGCGATCTCGATGGTATCGAAGCCGCGCTCGAGCGTTATCACGAGCGCCAGCATCTGTTCGGCACTCGCGTGATCGCCCGAGCCCGCTACGTCGGTGCGCATCTGGGTGCCCGGGCAACGAAACCGCCTGAAACCTGGACCGAGCAGGAGCGCCATCAGGATCCGGTCTTCATGATCCGTGAAAGCGGCGCACGCCTGCGCGATGTTCCCGAACTGATCGAACTCGTGCGCCGACATCGCGGCGCGCCCCAATGAATCCGAGCTTTCCACCCCGAGGAACGCCACCATGCCAATCGTCGATCCACTCCGCAAGATCCCCGCTGCGGCGCTGTATGCGTTTGCGCTGCTGAGCGGTACCAACGCACTCGTCACTCACGCGCAGAGCAGCAACTTCCCCACCCGCCCGGTGACCCTGATCGTGCCGTTCTCGGCCGGCGGCGGCACCGATGTCGTCGCGCGCATGATCGCCCCCAAACTCACCGAGATCTGGGGGAGCCAAGTCATCGTCGACAATCGCACGGGCGCGAGTGGCACGATCGGATTGCAGGTGGTGAACAAGGCCGCCCCCGACGGCCACACGGTCGGCATGATGATCATCACCCACGCGACGAACACCGCCATGCTGGGCGCGAAGTCACCGATCGATCTCGTGCGCGATTTCAGCCCGATCTCGCAGGTCGTCGGACAGCCCTACGCGCTCATGGTGAACGCGAGCATCCCGGCGAGATCCGTCAAGGAGCTGGTCTCGCTCGCAAAGACGCGTCCGGGTGCGCTGACCTACGGCTCATCGGGCGTGGGCGGCGTCCTGCATCTGGCGGGCGAACTGCTCTCGGTGCGCACCAACATCAAGATCACGCATGTTCCCTACAAGGGGTCGGCGCCTTCGGTGGCCGACGTCGCCGGCGGTCATATCGCCATGGCGTTCTGCACGCTGATGTCGGCGCAGCCGCTGGTCGCCCGCGGCCGCACTCGAGTATTGGGCATCACGGCGAAGGAGCGTCTCGCCATCGCGCCAGACATTCCTACGGTCGAAGAATCCGGTCTCACCGGCCCGTTCGAGGTCAGCGGCTGGTACGGCATCGCCGCCCCGCCCAACACGCCCAGCGCCATCGTCGAAAAGTTCAGTCGCGACGTGGCGCGCGTGATCAAGCTCAACGACGTGCGAGATCGTCTGCTGGGCGAAGCCTTCGTGCCTACCTCCAGCACGCCGGCGCAGTTCGGCGAGATGGTGCGCGGCGAAGTCGATCTCTGGAAGCGCATCATCAAGCAGGCCGGCGTATCGCCCGACGCCCGGTAGGCCCACCGCAACCCGCCAACCCTGGGTTGAAACACGCCCCCCAACCCAGGGTTGGCGGGTTACGCGCGATCACGATTGACGGTGCGCGGCTGCCCGACAATACTGAAACGACCATCCCAAGGAAAACCGCCGCCATGCTGCTCATCAACAACGACGTCGTCGCGCAGGTGCTCTCGATGCAAGAGGCGATCGACGTGCAGGAGAAGGCCTTCGTCGCGCTGTCCGAGAATCGCGCCATCTACCGGCCGCGCATCGACACCTACGTGCCCTGCGACCGGGAAGACGGCTACTACCGCTTCGGGACGGTTGAAGGTTCGAGCGGCGGGTATTACGCCGTGCGCCTGAAGTCGGACATCGTGCACTGGCCGACCTCCCCCGACGGCACCCAGTCGGAGAACAAGTACTGCGTGCAGCCCGGCACGTTTTGCGGGCTCGTGATTCTGTATCGCAGCGGCAACGGCGAGCCGCTCGCGATCATGAACGATGGCCATCTCCAGCATGTTCGCGTCGGTGCGGCGGCGGGTATCGGCACTCGCCTGCTGGCGCGAGAGGATGCCAGCACTGTCGGCATGATCGGTTCCGGCGGCATGGCGCGCACCTTTCTCGAAGCCTATGCCGTCGTACGCAAGATCCGGAAGGTCAAGGTCTACAGCCGCAATCCCGACAATCGCCGGCTCTACGCGAACGAGATGGCGCGAAAGCTCGGCATCGAGGTCGTCGTCGTCGACTCAGCTCGCGAAGCCGTGCGCGGCGTCGACATCGTCTCGACCTGCACGGACAGCATCAAGCCCACGCTGGAACCCGAGTGGCTGGAGCCCGGACAGCACGTGGTCAACCTCGCCCCGCATGAAATCTCGTCGGCCGTGGCCGCACGCTTCGACGTCAAGATCCAGCAAGGCAAGGAGGACATCGAACTGCCCGAGAGCCGGCAGTTTCGCCGCGACGTGGGCGGCGGACGCGGCGTCTACGTCATGGGGACGGACGAGCAGATCGCCCGTCTGCCGCGCGCCGACAAAAAGCTCAAGCTCAACGAATGGCCGGTGTACATCGACGTGATCACCGGCCGGGCGGAAGGTCGAACCCATCCCGAGCAGATCACCCACTATCGCACCACGGGGAACTGGGGCGTCCAGTTCTCGTCGACGGGCGGACTCGTCTACGAGAAGGCCAAAGCGGCAGGCCTCGGCCACGAACTGCCCACCGAGTGGTTCCTGCAGGACATCAGAAACTGAGACGAAGCTCGCCTGTGCAGCGGCCCCATCGCGCCAATAGCATGCGCTTCGAATCCGCTTCACCGACCGATCAGGGAGTCCTCGCACATGGCCGCCGGCCGATCCGGTCTGCCGAGATCGTCGGCCTGAGCGCCGTGCGTCCAACGCGGACTGTGGATCGGTCACTCCTCCCTGTCTTCAACTGACCGCATCGCAACACAACTTCCGTTGCACAACAAGCCAGCCGTCTGCTAGAACCGCGGATCAATGCACACACCCTTGCGCGGCAACACCGCGTTCACCCGACTTTGGACGGCGGAGACGGCGACCGTCCTCGCTTACCAGATGGTCGCCGTCGCCATCGGCTGGCAAGTCTACGATGTCACCGGCAGCGCGCTCGACCTCGGTCTGGTCGGTCTGGCGCATTTCGGCGCTCAGCTTCTTTTCTCCCTGCCCGCCGGACACGCGGCCGATCGGTACGATCGCCGCCGCATTGCCCTCGCCTGCCAGGTGCTGCAGACGATCATTGCCCTATTTCTCGCGGTGGCCAGCCACGGCGACTGGATTGCCGGCCCGACCGTCTACCTGGCCGCCTTCTGCATAGGAACAGCGACGACGCTGCAAAGCCCCTCCATACGTTCCATGATGCCCTCGCTCGTCAGCCAAGACGTGCTGCCCCGCGCCATTGCCTGGAGCGCCACGATGAAGAAAGCCGCAACGATCGCAGGCCCGGCGCTCGGAGGCATCGTCTATGTGGCAGGTCCGGAGTACGTCTACGCAACGGCGGGCATATGTTTCGTCGCCGCCGGACTCGCAATCATCTCCATCCGCAAGGCACCCACCCGGCAGACGCGCGAACCGGTCACGCTCGCCTTCATGCTGGGCGGCTTCGGCTACATTCGCCGCCACGAGGTCGTCCTGGGTGCGATTTCCCTGGATCTATTTGCGACCCTGCTCGGCGGCGTCACGGCGTTGCTGCCGATCTATGCGAAGGACATTCTGCAGACGGGCCCGGAAGGCCTTGGGCTCCTGCGGGCCGCGCCCGCGGCCGGCGCCGTGCTGGCCTCCATCTATCTCGCGCGATCTCCGCTGGAGCGCAGCATCGGCCACATCCTCTTCGGCGCAGTCGCCCTCTTCGGCGTGACCACGCTGATATTCGGCGTTTCGACATCTCTGCCACTCTCGCTGGGAGCGCTTTTCGTGCTGGGCGCGGCAGACATGGTGAGTCAGGTCATCCGCACGTCGCTCGTTCAACTGGAGACGCCGGACGACATGCGCGGCCGAGTGAACGCGGTCAATTCGCTTTTTACCGGTACGTCGAATCAGCTCGGGCAATTCCAGGCAGGAGTGATGGCAACCCTGCTGGGCACCGTGCCGGCCGTGATCTTCGGCGGCTGCGGCACATTGCTCGTCGTTGCGGTGTGGATGCGATGCTTCCCCGCCATACGACGACGCCAGACACTGAGCAGGTCTGTCGATTAGGGTGTTCCTGCTCCCGATCCGGTGTTCGCGAGATTGTCCGGAAAGTACCGACACCGATTGCCGCAATACCTACTCGCTCCCGGGCATGCTATTCGCGGCAGTCCCCGAACGTCCTGCCTGCCCGCGAGGCCCCATTGGATCGGTCGTACGCCCAGCCCCTGCTTGCCTGCCCGGATTGCGACCTGCTCCAACATCCCATTGCGCCGAGGCCTGGGCATGCGGTCATCTGCTTGCGCTGTCGTGCCGTGCTCCTGAAGCCGCCAACCCTTCATTACCAAGGGGTGCTGGCCATGTCGATCGCAGGCCTGATCCTGCTGGGCATCGCCAATGCATTTCCGCTGGCATCGCTCACGGTGACGGGACAGGTTCTTGCCACGACGCTCCCGGCTGCCGTGCAGACTCTCTGGATGGAAGATCTGCGTCTGCTCGCGATGCTGGTTGCGTTCACCACGATCCTCGCCCCCGCGGCTGAGCTGATCGCTTTCGTCTACGTACTCGGCCACTTGCATCGCCGCCGCTCAGGCCGCCTGACTCGCCCCGCCCTGCGATTCCTGCACGCCGTCGACGAATGGAACATGACGGAGGTCTTCGTGCTCGGTGCACTGGTCGCCCTCGTGAAACTGGGCGACTACGCGCAGGTTCGATTCGGCATCGCGCTCTGGAGTCTGGGGGCCGCGATGTTCCTGATGGCCGCGATCAGCATGCGTTTCGAACCGCACGCGGCCTGGCAATCATCGAGCCGCGCCCCATGAGGCCGATGAGCGCCCGCCATGCCGGCTTGCTCAATTGCGAAACGTGCCGTCTGCTCTCGCGTCCCGCGACGGCATGGGGGTCGCGCTGCCCGCGCTGTCATGCGCGCATCGCGACGCGCAGACCGGCGAGCCTGGCTCGCTGCGGGATTTTTCTCCTGCTCGCCTATGCCCTGTACGTGCCCGCCAATCTGCTGCCGGTGATGTACACGGAGCTGTTCTTCCGCGCCCAGGCAGACACCATACTCAGCGGAACGATGCTGCTGTGGGCGACGGGCGCCTGGCCGCTTGCCATCATCGTATTCGCAGCGAGCATCGTCGTGCCGTTGGCCAAGCTCCTGGTACTGACGTTCCTCATGCTGAGCGTGCAGTTGCGTAGCCGCTTCGCCCCCGTGGCGCGCGTTCGCATGTATCGCTCGGTGCGCTTCGTCGGTCGCTGGTCGATGCTCGACATTTTCGTCGCCACGGTGCTTGCCGCAGCAGTACAGGTACAGTCGATTGCATCCATACGCCCCGGTCCGGGCGCACTCGCTTTCGCGGCGGTGGTGATCTTCACCATGTTCGCAGCCCAGGCGTTCGACCCGCGCCTCATCTGGGATGCCATGGAAGAGCGTCATGGCTGAACCCGATGCCCCGTCCGGTCCGCAGATTCCGCAGGCGCATGCCGTGCCACGCAATCACCGCTACCTGTCGCTCGTGTGGATCGTACCGATCATCGCTGCGATTCTGGCCGGCTGGTTGACTGCCCAAGCCGTATTGCGACAAGGGCCGACGATCACGATCTCCTTCGTCACCGCAGAAGGCCTCGAACCGGGCATCACCCGACTCAAGTACAAGGACGTGGAAATCGGCACCGTCAGCGCGGTGACGCTATCGCAGGATCGGACGCGTGTGATCGTCACGGCGCGCTTGCAGGATCAGGCCGAGCCGCTGTTGCGCGAGGACACCCGGTTCTGGATCGTGCGACCGCGCGTCTCGCCGAGCAGCGTCTCTGGGCTGGGCACCCTGTTCTCTGGGGCATACATCGGCGTCGATGCGGGGACAACGGGCGAAGAGCAGCGGGCGTTCGTCGGACTCGAAGCCCCGCCCGCGGTCACCGGCGGTCGGCGTGGAACGCAATACGCCCTCTCCAGTGAGACGCTGGGCTCGCTCGACATCGGATCGCCCGTCTATTACCGTCAGGTGCAGGTCGGGCAAGTCATCGGGTACGAGATCGACGCCGACGGCCTCGGCACCACGCTGCGCATTTTCGTCAACGAACCGTACGATCGCTTCGTCAAGGAACGCAGCCGCTTCTGGATTGCCAGCGGGATCGATGCCCGCTTCGATGCCGGCGGCTTTCGTTTGAATACCGAATCGCTCGTGTCGATCCTCGTCGGCGGGATCGCCTTTCGTACGCCCCGCAACCAGGGCGATGCGCCGCCCGCACCCGCTGCCACGGCCTTCGAACTGCATCGCGACGAAGCGAGCGCGCGACGTGAACCCGACGCACTCGTCCTGCCGACCGTGATGGTGTTCCAGGACTCGGTGCGCGGTCTTGCGGTGGGCGCGCCGGTCGAGTTTCGCGGCATCGAAATCGGAGAGGTCCGTCGCATCGAATTCGCCTTCGATCGCGAACGCCATCGACCCTTCGTGGAAGTGCAGGTGGACATGTATCCCAACCGGCTTCGCGCGCGTGGCGCAGCCGGCGAAGCATCGCGGGCCATCGCCGGCCGGGAAATCCTGGATCGATTGCTCCAGCGTGGTCTCACCGCACAGTTGCGCCAGGGAAATCTGCTCACCGGACAGCTCTACGTTGCACTCGATATCTTGCCGGGGACCAGAACAGCCAGCGCCGAACCCGACGCTGAACTGCTCGTCGTCCCCACCGTGCCCAGCACCTTCACCGAGCTGCAGACCACGGTCGCACGCATCGCTCGAAAGCTCGAAGACCTGCCGCTGCAAGAGCTTTCGACCGATGCGCGTCGGTCGCTGCAAACCCTCGACCGCACGCTCGCCGGCATCGACCAGCTCGGCGCGAGTGTAGAGCGCAGGCTGCTGCCGCAGATCGAGGCCAGTCTCGCATCCATGCGCGCATCGCTCGCACGTGCCGAGGAAACGCTCGCCACTGATGCGCCGACGCAGTCTCAACTGCGTGCGACCCTGCGCGAAGTCGCCCGAGCGGCCGATGCCATCCGACTCCTCGCACAACTGCTCGAACGTGAACCCGAAGTCTTGCTGCGCGGGCGCAGGGAGGAGAAGTGAAGCAAAGCCTATGGGCCAGTGTGCTTGTGGTGCTCATTGCTGCGTGCACGCATTCGCCGATCGCTCAAGAGCACTCGTTGTTTCCACCGCTAGGTACACCGACCGACGTCGAACCGAGCGCATCTGCAACGACTACGATCGTCATCGATGCAAGTACCGTTCCGGAAGCCATCGATCGGCCGCAATGGGTGGTCATGGATGCCGCCGGAACGACGCGCGTACTTGCCAGTGAACGCTGGATCGAACCACTGAAGCTCGCCGTTCCGCGTACGATCGCCTACCACATTCAGCGAGCACTACCGGATACGTTCGTCATGGCGACTTCGGGAGCAGGGTCGGAACGAGCCGACGTTCGGCTTCGCATTGATGTGGTCGCTTGGGAGGCCGTGCTCGGCGAATACGTCCGCGTCGATCTGATCTGGCACATCGATCATGCCAAGATGCATCGTCTCGGGCGCGGCAGCTTCCTCGCTCCGGTCGACAACCCTTCGCGTGCCTCGCTGTTGATGGCCCAGCGCACCGCGCTCGCGCAAGGCAGCGTCCGCATCGCGAATGACGTGCGCGCTCTGTTGCGAAAACCCCAACAATGACGAACGCGCGCACCGCTGCGGCAACCCTTGTCCCCGACAAAATGATGACCGCGCAAGATTTCGTATGGAACACTTCCAGTACATGCGCTATGGCGATGGCGGAGCAGTACGCTCCCAAATTTGCTCGCCCCAGCCGATACGGATCACCTATCCAACCCGAGACACCCCGCTCATGATCCCGACTGAGAACATGTCCAATGCCTCCTCCCGAACTCCCACGCTGCATATCCTCGTCGTAGACGATAACCAGGATTCCGCAGAAAGCATGTCGCTCCTGCTCCAGTGCGATGGCCATCGCGTCCGGACTGCATATTCCGGAGGGGAAGCTTTGCGGCTCGCCGACGTCGAACCGCCGGATGTCGTGCTGCTCGACATCGGCATGCCCGGAATGCTGGGCTACGAGGTCGCACAGCGCCTGCGCGAGCGAGGCGCCGTCGATATCCTGCTCATTGCAGTCACAGGCTATGGCCAGGATTCCGATATCTCGCGTGCACGCGATGCAGGCTTCGACCATCACCTGGTCAAACCCGTGGATTTCGACAAGCTGCAGGCAATGCTGGCAAATCGGTTCGGCCGATACGCCGAGGACCAGACCTGATCGAGCGCGCTGACTTTTTCGAACCGCTGCTGACCCAACCGTCGTCAGTCAGGCACTGAGTCCAGCATCTGCCGGGCACGACCAACGATTGCCTCGGCCGCACTGTCGATATCCTGCTCGGTCGTCGGGCGGCCCAGGCTGAATCGCACCGCCCCCGCAGCCGTGCGAGGATTCACGCCCATCGCAGCAAGCACGGGCGAAATGCTCACGCGTCCGTCGTGACACGCGGACCCCGTCGATGCAGCCACTTCGGACGTGGCGGCGAGCAGCTCCGCACCGACCAAGCCGACGAAGCTCGCATTGAGCGTGTTGGGCAAGCGATCGACAGGATGCCCATTCATCACCACACCGGCGCCGAGCGCTTGCGAGAGGTGCGACCACAATCGATCTCTCAGGAATGCCATGCGAGGCGCCGCGACCGACATGCATGCGCGTGCCAGTCTGCAGGCCGCGCCCAGGCCAGCGATGTACGGGACGTTTTCCGTGCCTGCGCGACGGCCGGCCTCCTGACCCGCTCCGTGAACGAACGGATCGAGTTCGACCCCGGAACGGACATAGAGCGCGCCGATACCCTTCGGGGCATACACCTTGTGGCCGGCGATCGTCAGGAGATCGGCTCCGAGGCTTTCGACCTCGACCTCGACCTTCCCAAGCGACTGCGAGGCATCCACATGCACGAGCCCGCCCGCCGCGTGCACCAGGCGGCTCGCTGCCGAAATCGGCTGCAGCGTGCCTGTCTCGTTGTTCGCGTGCATGAGGCTCGCGACCAGCGTCGGCACCGAGAGTGCACGCTCGAGCGCATCGAGATCGAGTGTTCCTTGGCAATCAACACCGACCATCGCCACTTCGAAACCGAAGCGCTCGAGGGCACGTGCCGTCTCGACAGTCGCAGGATGCTCGATCGCGCTGATCACGATGCGGCGGCGTGTCGCCTGATCGCGCAATGCGCCCAAGGCCAGCCCCTTGATCGCGCTGTTCGTCGACTCGGTACCGCCGCTCGTAAACACGACTTCGTCGATGCTCGCCCCGATCAGGTCGGCCACTTCGCCGCGTGCTCTTGCGACTACGTCGCGCGCTGCAGCGCCATACGCATGCTGGCTGGACGGATTGCCGAAGCTGTCGCGCAACAACGGCACGATGACATCGAGGACCTCATCCACGACCGGGGTCGTCGCGTTGTAATCGAGATAGATAGTCATAACGATGTCTTCCCGATCAGTGCCGAAGTGTCGCCAGAAGTCGCCCCCATTTTGCCTCCGGCTGCACAGGTACCGGCGTCGGATACGCATTCAATGCGGCCCACGTCGTCGACAGGATGTTGAGTAGCACAGGGCGATCGAACTGCGCTTCGAGCATGGGCGCGGCATGGATGGCAAACCACAAGCCCCCGGGCAACAGCAGCGCCTCGGCTTCGGGAGCAGCGCGCATGACCTCACGCCCCAGTTCGAGGGCGAGATCGTGATCCGCGATCGCAGATGCGACCTTGTTCTGATCGAGCGAGCGCGCTCGGGAGCGACACGCGATCACGTCGATGCCAGCATCTGCAAGATACTGCGTCAATGCATCGATCACGGCGTCGGGCCAACGCGAGGCAATCGCGATGCGTGACGCACCAAGATGCCGCAGTGCCGCGATGTGCGCTTCCAGATCCGTGTCACAGGCGACGCCGTTGCGGGCCTGCGCTTCGTCGAGGATTGCCCGCATGCGTTGCCGCCCCAGCGCCGCAGCCACCGGGACGCCGCTCAACGCGATACGATCGACGTTCTTCTTCGCCAGCAGCTCGAATCGCTGCCGCAGCACCGGCAGTTCCTTCTCGACGGCCGCCAGACTGTACTCCTTGAGATCGAGCCCCGTGGTCAACAACATCGCTCCCTCCGGCGCCACCCGGTAGAACTGGTAAGCGTCCATGTCGGTATAGAGATGCGGGATGATGTAGCCAAGATGGAGCCAGGGGGCAACGACGTTCATTGCTGGGTCGACTGCATGAAGGTTGGAGGATCCTGTGTTATAGCGACGTTCACCCAAGCATTTCAACCTTCACTGTGCATGAGCGCGGGCGAAGCCACAGGCCGAATCGTACAGGCAAGCGCCGCTTGCCAGCCGTCCGCTCGATGCACTTATTATCCCGCGGTGAGAGCCGCACGACGTACCGGTTGCGGCAGACTAATGGAAAGGAGAGGTTTCTGGGGATAAAGATAGTCGTCACCCGACTCGTCGATTACTCGGACGATGCGGTGAGCACTGGCCTCTTTATCTTCGATGGCAACGTAGATTTGCCGGAGTACAAGGGACACTTTGAGCTCGCCCGTGTTTTTCGGATACCAGCGATAGCGCCTATGTCGCCATTTTCTGCTGAAGCTGCCAGGCGGCATGATGCTGTACCGGACTGACGTACCCGAGCGCGTAGTGGAGACGGCTCCGATTGTAGAACGCCTCGCTGAATTCGAATGTGTCTCGTCGCGCTTCGTCTCGCGTCTGGTAGCGCTGCGAGTGCGTTCGCTCGTTCTTCATGCTGTCGAAGAAGCTATCCATCGGTACGTTGTCCGAGCAATTGCCCTTGCGACTCATCGAGACGATCACCCCGTAATCCTCAAGCACCTGCTGGTAGTCTCGGCTCGCATACTCGTAAGCTTCCCCGTCAAGTAGACAGATCTAAAGTGGAACTTCTACCGCGAGCAGGCGCTCTCGGTAGCGCGATGGAGGCAGGCTTCCCAGCGTCATGCGGTCTGATTTCGTTGTAGCGGTCGATCCACTCGTCGGTGATCTCTCGCACCTCGGTGAACGTGTGAAACAGGTATACGCTGAGCACCTCCTCCCGATAGGTGTCAACGTCGGTTGAATCGCTCGATGAAGGCATTCTGGTCGGGTTTGCCGGGCTGGATGAATCGAAGTTCGAACCCCTGCGCTTGGCACCACTGCCCGAAGCCGTAGCCGGTCAGCTCCGGACCGTTGTCGCAGCGAATGGCATGGGGCTTGCCGTGGATATCGATCAGTTGCTCCACGAAGCGGATCACACGTGCTGAGGGGATGCTCGTCGCGATCTCGATTCCGAGGCAACTGCGATCCGCCTCATCGAGCACGTTGAGCGTTCGGAAGGTTCGGCGGCCGTAGAGCGAGTCGCGCATGAAGTCCAGCGCCCAGGTGACGTTTACCTGGCTGGGTGCCAGCAGCGGTTGTCTCGGCCGATTCGGTAAGCGCCGTTTCGCACGCGGTTTCTGATTCAACCCGAGGGCGCAGTACACCCGGTGCACGCGCTTGTGGTTCCATGGATGCCCCATATGCCGCAGGGGATCAACGCACTTCCAGAAGCCCCAACGCAGCTCCGTGGCAACGATCTGATTCAACACGTCGATCACCTCCCGATCGCGCTCGGCAGAGCGCTTGCCCGGCTTGTAGAACGTCGCCCGCGGTAACCGGGCTACTTCGCAAGCACGCTTGATCGATACACCGTGGCCTTCGGCCATCACTTGTACCGCTTCGCGCTTGGCAGACGACGTCAGAGCTTTCGGCTGAGCACGTCCCGGATCGCCGCGTTCTCCAGGGCAAGCTCGGCATACATCTTCTTGAGCTTCGCGTTCTCGGCTTCGAGTTCCATGAGCCGCTTGAGCTCCGACACCGACGTGCCACCGTACTTCGCCTTCCAGTTGTAGTAGGTGCCCTGACTGATCCCGTGCTTGCGCAGAATCTGGGCTACCGGAATGCCCGCGTCACCTTCTTTGAGGATGGCGACGATCTGCGCCTCACTGAAATTTGACTTCTTCATCGGACTCTCCTTGGCAGTAAATCCTGCCAGAAAAAGTCCACTTCAGAATGTCTACCGAAAGGGAAAGCCTACGCCTTCAAGTCACCCACAGCGCCGTATCATCGAAACTAACAGCCGTTGCACTTGCTCGTTGAATCTAGGCAGCCGCCTTTCGGAAGATCCCTTTAGCCGCATGTGCGTTCTTGCCGAAGAGCGCCGGTCGGTCGCACTGTGGACTCCTCGGCATCGTAATCTCTACACCAACTGATGCAGTATTTCGTGTCCTTGGGTACAAGCCGGCATTTCACATAACTGGAGACGCCCGTCTTACTCCATACCGAGAACTCCGGTAACTGATATCGGTCGCTACGCACGAAGAGCCAGATCGTCTGGATAGTCGTCGGGCTGAACAGAGGGCGGCCAGCCTCCGACACTTGCAACTCGAGTATTGGCCCGCCACTACCACCCAACGAAGTGAGTTCTGGATCGCTCGGCGGTGAAACTGTTACCTGGAAGCGCCCAACTGTCGTCGTCGATGGCAATGACCGAAGCGGAATCAACGTTTCCCCGGGTTCTGCCAAGGTCTGTCTCGGCTCCCCTGCGAACGTGGTACTCATCGCGAACAAGAATGCTGTGAAGAACCAATAAATTTGTTTACGCATGTTTGGTCATGGAAGTCGACTGGCGAGGCATCCCTGTCATAGGCGGCTTAACGTCGTGCATGAGCGGCCGACGTAGGCGGAAGGCCGGAGTGCACTGGCAAGCACCGCTTGCCAGCCGTCCACTCGATGCACTCGTTCGGCGTCAATTCACGCCGCCAGCTTCACGACCTTTAGCGCTTTTCGCCGTTGCTCAGCGTGCCAAAGATCGTAATGCACCTGCTGGTTGAGCCAACTCTCTGAGGATGTACCAAACGCAATCGAGAGCCGAACCGCCATCTCAGGGCTAATACCCGAGCGGCCGTTCAGTATGGCCGACAGGGTCTTCCAGTTAACACCCAAACCTTCAGCGGCCTGAGTCACAGTCAGCCCCAGCGGTTCTAAGCAGAGAGACTTCAGAATTTCACCTGGGTGAGGTGGGTTGTGCATACACATGCGACAGCCTTCAGTGGTAGTCCTCATAATCGACGACGTCGGCGTCCTTCCCGAGAAACTTGAATGTGACGCGCCAGTTGCCGCTCACCCACATCGACCATGTGCCTTTTCGTTCACCACGCAACGGGGGAAGCTCACTTGTTAGCCCGCATGCCCACTAAACAAAACGATAAGTTTCACCCCGACAACCGCGAGTGCTACCGCGAACAACACCAATGTAGCACCGAATGCTTGCGCCCACTTTCCTCGCCGCACCGCGTTCTCGCCGGTGTGCACCACACTGTCCTTAATGACACGAGTAGCCTGCGGCGGAAACAGACCTTCTCGACAAACCTGACGCCCAAGCAGGAAACAGAATACCCCAAGACCACTAAGCCCGAGCACTCCTACCCCTAGGGTTGCACCAAGCAACAACAGGAGCTGTTCGACGTCTTCGGGACTCGCAGTAACGCTCAGTTCCCCGAGCCGGCGTTCCAATAGGACAAATGCAATCGCAGAAACTGCGGCACCGACCACCACGACAATGATCGCGATATTGCGTAATCTCGAATCGGCCGGCTGCATGAACGGGGTCCGGTGCGGGCTAACGCTGTGGCTGAGCGGCAGCCGGAGCGCGAAGCGCGGAGGGACCCGGCCCGCACCGCTGGACGGCTGTCCGCTCGAGCCACCAGTTAGGCGTACGACAGCGATACCTCACCTTGACCTCTTGAAGAAGCGAACGACCGAGAAGAAAAGAACTACCAAGCACAGCCCAAGAAGCACGACCTGCGAAAAGACCCAATCTGCGTAAAAAGCGGCATCCCGTTCTGACATGGCGCCTAGCCGAGCGGTCGTTAAGGCCGAGTTGAGGAACAAGACCGCGCCAATCGCCGATACTGCTGCTGCAAATAGCCATCGCCAGCGTGACCTGCGCTGAGTTGGGGCCATGTCCCTGATCGGAGCTCGAGGTCTCGAGTACGGGCTCTCTGCGTCACGACGGGCCATTGGTACGCCTAACGTTGTGCATGAGCGGCGGGCGAAGGCCGCAGGCCGAAGCGTACTGTTCGCCGACGATCTTGTCGTACTCGGCATGCGTGCCAATCCAGAACCAAAGCTTCGTCGTTGTTCCGGCGGCATGGGCCCGCAGTGCTTCCCTAGCGAGAGCGTCGAGCTTCCCGGACGGTACGTCAGAATCAAGCTGTCGGTCCCAGAGTTCAGCATCAAACTCACCAAACCAAAGCCGGAACTCAGCCAGTTCGTCGGCCGATAGCTGCAGGATCTGACGTTCGATGTTTTCGACGTTACCCATGTGTCGGACTCCTTACATTATGGTCGGAGTATACGCGGGCCTGGAAGCGGCGGCTAACGACACCATTGAGCGGCCGAAGCAAGCGGCGAAGCTCGCTTGCGAAGGTCCGTCTCGAATGGCCGGTTCGGCATATGCGCGCTAGGATGCCGGTTGCAGTCTTCTACCACTTACCATCGCAATCCCGATAGCCCACACCCTCGACGGCTACCCCAGCTGACCGAAGTGAGTTCTTTATCAATGCAATACCCTGCTCTACACTGATAGCTTTCAAAGCTGGTCGGACAGTAAAGATTGCAAACCGATTGGTCAGTACAAGAAAGCTTGCTTCGCCAGCAACACAATTGAGCTCGGGCCAGACCGCCAGCGTATCCGGCACCCGGCCTTGAATCTGGTAAATTGGTATGCCGAAGTATTGCTTAGTAAAAAAAGCCTGAACCACGTAGGAATTCGGAGGAAGCTCCCACATTGCATAGATGTCTTCGTCGATCGCGTGGACATAGGCCCCGAACATCGCGGGAAGCTCCCACCAATGTTGGGGCAGCTTTGGCATGACCAGTTCCCGAGGGGACAAGACAACCATAGATGGCTTTAGAGATAAACCAGACCAATCATCCCCGTCGCGCACAACGTAAACTATGCAATTAGTCGCATTCTGAGGAACGAATCGGAGCGCTTGCCGGTGTTCTTCTTTCGACGCAATGGGAATACCTCTAAAGCGCGCGGCGCCCGACGTCACGCATTCGGAAAGCCGCATCCAATTCGAAGTACCACAGCCAACAAGCATTGTCGTGGCAACCACTATGAACGCGGCAAGCAGCCTACTAGCGGCTCGGTTGACTCTCAAGAAAGATAGCGCCGGCACCTATACGGTCCCACATGCCGAACGTGGAGCTAACCGGCGCCAGATACGCCGCGAAGCGGCATGTAGTGCGTCCGTGTTGAGCGTGATGTTAGGCCTTGAATCTAGTCCCACGTACAGTCCTTTATGAAAACCCAGGGCTCATCCACTAACTCTCCTGTTGACACCACTTCCCCTGTGGCCGTGATTACCAGAAGCGCTTTCTTCGCTTCTACATCTTCCTTGAGGAGATACCGCCCACCATGGACAAGCTCAACATACAGTCTGTAACACCGTATCCGCTGAGGGATAATCGGATGCGGATACGCCACGCTTTTTGTCCAGAACACATGCGTTCCAGCGCTCATAACATACGCATACTCTCTAAACGCGTTCGGCACCCTCATTGACTTAATAGGAACACCATCCAGTCCCCGGAGCAGAATAGGATAATGTTGGTCCTCCATAACGACCGACACCCGAGATAGATCGTTTGTCTGTGAGCCATCCAGCGAAACTAATG
>LNFM01000552.1_pt1 | contig 92697 bp, 87 predicted proteins | sample 596031 | NCBI WGS metagenome assembly LNFM01 (sample SAMN04254537, study PRJNA301005) | activated carbon metagenome | isolation source: dual media filters at the Ann Arbor, Michigan drinking water treatment plant | place: USA: Ann Arbor
GCGCTTCACAGCATGTCGCCAAAGCTAGCAGGAATGAATGCTTGTGTGAGATAAGCAAGGCATCCATGCCGCCGAAGATGGGACTGCGCGTGAGCAGTTGTTTCCATAATGCTTTTTCTGCTGTTGATTGCCAAGAAATTAGTGGCCGCTTTTGGCCGATACCTGCCAGTCGCCATTACGCTGTGTCTGGCTCTATACCCCCGCACATACCCGGTCAGACCGACTGCACTTCGCAAGTCAATTCCGTGCAGCTTCGCAGGCCGCGCCACCCGCACGGTGACACGCTGCAAACAAGCAAGCTGAAACGCGACGTTCCAGCCTGTTTTAAATCCAGCAATAGCCACGCAGTTGATGTTTCAACCGCCCGCTAGAAATACCCTTCGATTTTCTTCTTCTCCATAGAGCCGTCCTGGTCGTGGTCGATGATTCGGCCTTGGCGTTCTGAGGTGCGGGTCATCAGCATTTCTTGAATGATCTGCGGCAGGTCGGTGGCGGTGGATTCCACGGCGCCGGTCAGTGGGTAGCAGCCCAGCGTGCGGAAGCGTACCCAGCGTGTTTCGATGCTGGCGCGCTGTTCGGCGCTCAGGTGCGGCAGGATGCGTTCGTCGTCGATGCAGATCAGCGTGCCGTGCAGTTCCACCACCGGCCTTGGTGCGGCGCGGTAGAGGTCAACGATGTCGATGTTTTCCAGGTGGATGTACTGCCAGATGTCCAGCTCGGTCCAGTTCGACAGGGGGAATACGCGCAGGCTTTCGCCCGCGTTGACCTTGGTGTTGTACAGCTGCCAAAGCTCCGGGCGCTGGTTTTTTGGGTCCCAGCGGTGGTTGGGGTCGCGGAAGGAGCAGACGCGTTCTTTGGCCCGTGACTTTTCTTCGTCGCGCCGTGCGCCGCCAAAGCAGGCATCAAAACCGTACTGGTCCAGCGCCTGTTTCAGCGCGTCGGTTTTCATCACGTCGGTGTATTTGGCCGAGCCAACCGAGTAGGGCGTGATGCCCAGGCGTTCGCCGTCCGGGTTGATGTGCACGCGCATGTCGAGGTTCAGGCGCTCGGCCAGGCGGTCGCGAAACTGCGCCATTTCGGCAAATTCCCAACCGGTGTCCACATGCAGCAGCGGAAAGGGCAGGGTGCCGGGGTAGAAGGCCTTGCGCGCCAGGTGCAGCAGCACCGTGGAGTCTTTGCCGATGGAGTAGAACAGGCAGGGGTTGCGCATCACCGCCACCACTTCACGCAGGATGTGAATGGCTTCGGCTTCCAGCGCGCGTAGGTGGCCAAGGTGTTGTATGGAGGGCGTCAGGGTAGTCATGGGTTGCAGTATCCACAGTGCGCCGCAGGGGCTTTGCTGGTGACCGGGTGGCGTTCGGCGTAGGCGCAGGCCGGGCATTCCCAGATGTGTGTGGCGGCCAGCGCGGTGCTGATGCCGCAGGCTTCGCAGTGCAAGCCCGGTTCGCTGCGCGCCAGGGCAAACCCCGGTGCGGCGCAGGCCGGGCAACACTGGCTAAGGCGTTTGGCCAGTGCCGCTGCGGCGTCGCGAATCACCGCTTGGCGCAGGGGGTTGAGGTGGGCGCGCATGTCGGTTTCCAGCCAGACGCGCCCGTGGATGGGCAGCAGGGTGTGCAACAGGTCGAGCAGGGTTTCGCGCCGGCGTATGCCTTTGCGAAACCACGGCTCGCCCGCGCGGCCGATGATCAGCGCGTGTTCGGGAAACTGCGCTTTGTCCATAAAGGCCTGCGCCGCCTCCAGGCTGTCGACTTCCGCCTGCGCGTAGTTGGTGGCCCCGGAACCGGCCAGGGCATACACCGCGTATTCGCGTTCGGCGTCCCACAGGCAGAGCAGTTCGTAATCCCAGGGCATCCAGCCCACATGCGGGTCGCGGCCAAAGCTGCCTTCGCTACCCAGGCCGTAACGCGTGCCGGCTAAGTCGGTGGCCAGTTTGGCCTTGGCCAGGGCTGTCTCTTGCGCGCTCTGCGGACGGTTCACCTCACGGCTGAAGGTGCCGAGCTGGTCGGTGTCGAAGCTGTCCAGCGTCTCCACCGCCAGCCCGCAGTCAGCCAGCGCCGCCTCCACCAGCGGCGCTTTGTGATGACAGGTGAGAAAGGCCGCGCGTTGCAGCGGCCTGTGCTTATCCGTGCACCGCTGCAAAGCCCGCCTCCCCGTCGAAGGTGTAGAGGTTCTCGGTTTTGATCGGCTCAAAACCCGCCATGTTCAGGCGTGTTTGCAAGGCCAGCAGTTCGGCGAAGTCCACCGATTGCCCGGCGGGTGCGATAAACCGGCAGCGCCAGTGATCGACGCAGCTGGTTTCGCTGAAGCCGTTTGGCCACACCTTGACCCCACGGTTGGTGATGACTGACAGCGGCAGTTCGCTGCTGGCCAGTGTTTGCAGGCGTGCGCCCAGTTCGCTGGCGGGCAGGGCGCGTTGATGCAGGAACACATCCACCCCGACCAGCACTTTGTGCGCGGCTGGGCGCGGTTGCACCGGCCGCTGCGGCAGGCGGCTGTCGGCCGGGTAATCCACTGCCCGCAGTTGCTCCGGACGCTGACCAAGGCGCGCGATGATGGCATCGGCAAACTCACGGGTGCCGAGCTTTTGCCGGCTGTGGGCTTCGTCGTAGATGTCGTAGGTGTGCAGGCCTTCTTCCAGCGTGCGCAGCCAGGCGTTCTGTATGCGGCTGGCGACCTCGCCCTGACCGATGTGCAGCAGCATTTGCACCGCGCCTTGCAGCAGGCCGGATGGGTTGGCCAGGTTTTGCCCGGCGCGACGCGGTGCTGAGCCGTGAATGGCCTCGAACATGGCACATTGCTCGCCGATATTGGCCGAACCAGCCATGCCCACGCTGCCGGCGATTTGCGCGGCGACGTCGGAGAGGATGTCGCCATACAGGTTGGGCATCACCAGCACGTCAAACATCTCGGGGGTGTCGGCCATTTTGGCCGCGCCGATATCGACGATCCAAGTTTCCTGTTCGATATCCGGGTATTCCTTGCCGATTTCGTCAAACACCTCGTGGAACAGGCCATCGGTGAATTTCATGATGTTGTCTTTGACGAAGCAGCTGACCTTGCGCCGCCCTTGCTGACGGGCGTAGTCGAAGGCGTAGCGGACGATGCGCTCGCAGCCGGGCCGGGTGATCAGCTTGAGGCACTGGAACACCTCGTCGCTCTGCCGGTGCTCGATCCCGGCGTAGAGGTCTTCCTCGTTTTCGCGCACGATCACCAGGTCCATGGTCGGGTGCTTGGTGTGCACAAAGGGCGCGTAGGCAATGCAGGGCCGTACGTTGGCGTATAGGCCCAGTGCCTTGCGGGTGGTGACGTTGAGGCTTTTGTAGCCGCCGCCCTGTGGCGTGGTGATCGGTGCTTTGAGGAACACCTTGGTGCGGCGCAGCGATTCCCACGCCTCGGGGGCGATCCCGGCTTGTTCGCCGCGCAGGTAGACGGCTTCGCCCACTTCAATGATTTCTGGCTCGATGGCCGCGCCAGCGGCTTCAAGGATGCGCAGGGTGGCCTGCATGATTTCCGGGCCGATGCCGTCGCCGTAAGCAACTGTGATGGGAGTCTTGTGCATGATGCGCCTCGTCATTGCGGTGGGGTTGGGGCTATTCTGGTCACCTGTATGAATTGTTGATAATCGAATTTAACCGGCTTGAGTATTGCTAAATGGCAATGGATAAACTGCGCTTCCACACCCGCCAGACCACCTTTCGCCAGTTGGAAATCTTCCGCGAGGTGGCTGAACGCCTGAGCGTGACGGAAGCGGCGCACGCGCTTCACCTGGCCCAGCCGTCGGTGTCCACGCAATTGGGCAAGCTCGAACAAGCCTTGGGGCTGAAGCTGTTTGAACAGATCGGCAAGCGCCTGCACATGACCGATGCCGGCCGCGAAGTGCTGCAAGGTACGCGCGAGTTGTTTGATGCTCTCGACGGCCTGGAGATGCGCTTGGGCCAACTGCGCGGGCTAACGGCGGGCCAGTTGCGCCTGGGCGTGGTGACCACGGCCAAGTACCTGGTGCCGCGTCTTTTGGGGCCGTTTTGCCGCACCTATCCGCAGGTGGAGGTGCAGTTCAACATCGGCAACCGCTCGGAAATCATTCATCGCCTGCAAGACAACCGCGATGACCTCTACGTGTTCAGCCAGCCGCCGCTGCAGTTGGATATCCTCGCCACGCCACTGGCTGATAACCCGCTGGTGGTGATCGCCCCCGCTGGGCATCCGCTGGCCGGTAAACGCTTGCGCTGGGAAGACTTGGCCGATCAGCCGTTTATCAGCCGTGAGCCCGGCTCCGGCACCCGGCGCGCCATCGAAGAGCATTTCAGCCGCTTTGGCTGGACGCTGCGCCCGCACATGACCATTGAAAGCAACGAAGCGATCAAGGAAACCGTCGCCGCCGGGCTGGGTATTGCCATCCTTTCGCGCCATACCCTGGTGCACACCGCGCCGGGCAACTTGGTGGAGTTGGACGTTGAACAATTCCCCATTCCCAACCGCTGGTACCTTGTGCGCTGGCGCAGCAAGGTGCTGTCGCCGGTGGCCGCAGCCTTCAGTGATTTCGTGCGGGAAGGGGATTCATTGCTGATCAGCAATTGATGGGCGGCGCTAAATTGATTGGTGGCGCCGTCGCGGCGTTTTGTGGCCTGTATCAGTCCAGCGGCTGGCTGGCGCGGGCCAAACGGTCGTGTACCGCGCCCCAGGCCTCGCCCTGCGGTGGGGTCTGGATTAGCAGGCGCTGCACGCCCAGGTTGTCCAGTGCATAGAGTGCGGCATACAAACCCTGAGCGTACTGCTCGGGGTCCGCACTTAAATCCAGCGCCGGTCCTGCTGTGATCTGCGGTGTGCCACACCAGATCCAGGCGCATTGCGGGTCTGTCAGTGCATCTGTGGGCGGTTGCTGAAAGCGCAACGCCGGGGTGTCCGGGGCGTAATGCTTGTGATGCTGGCCGGGCACGCGCAGTTGGCCTGCTGCGCCGTGTTGCAGCGGCTCACCTAGCACACGTTCGATCTCACTGGCGGTCAACATGCCCTCGCGCAGCAAGCGCGGCGGCTCGCCCGGCAACACGCCGACAATGGTCGACTCCAAACCCACCCGGCACGGGCCGCCATCGAGGATGTGCAAATCGCTCTCGGCAAACTGTTGCGCCACATGTTCGGCGCTGGTTGGGCTGATCGACATATAGCGGTTGGCCGACGGAGCCACCAAACCACCGGCAAAACGCTGCAACAGTTCGCGTGCCAGCGGATGGGCTGGCACACGCAAAGCCACGGTGTTTTGTCCGGCGGTGACGCTGCGCAGCACGTCATCACGCGCCGGCAGCACCAGCGTCAGTGGCCCCGGCCAGAAGGCGGCCATCAACCGCGCCGCCTGCGGGGGAATCAGCGCGGCCCATTCACCGGCCTGCGCGGCATCGTGCAGGTGCACGATCAGCGGGTTGCTGCTGGGCCGACCCTTGAGCGCGAACACCTTATGCACCGCGTCGTCATTGCGCGCATCCGCCGCCAGGCCGTAAACCGTCTCGGTGGGCATGGCCAGCAGATGCCCGTCACGCAGGCGTTGGGTACACAGGGCGAGGTCTTCAGTGATCAAGGGCATGGCTGAACTGCAAAAGGCTAAGAGACAAGAACGCGCCCGCCATCACGGCCAGCACGGGGCGCTACTTTACGTGCTGCGGGCCGTCATTGGCAGATTAGTTTGTCGGGTGGTGTGGGCAAATGGGCCGCCAGCCTGTGGCGTGGGAATTGACGCGCCTGCGCCGCAGAGTGGAGGCGCAGAGCAAGCTTAAATGCACATTAAGTCAGCGATTTTTTTGCTTCAGTTTGGCTTCAGGTTAGGCCGTTAGGGTTGGCTCATTCCTCTCGGAGAGACCTGTCATGAACAACACCGCTTTAGTCCTTGCCCTTGCCGGTATGGCGACCATCCCCAGCATGGCGCAGGCCCGTGAAATTACCCTTCAAACCACGCTCAAAGACTACCGCGGCAATGGGGCCTACCTGGCGATTTATGTCACCGACGCCCAGGGCAACTACCAGCGGACGCTGTGGGTCTCTGGCAAAAAAGCCAAGTACTACAAACATTTACGTGACTGGGCGCGTGCAGGCAACAAACCCGCTGAATATGACGGGCTCACCGGCGCCAGTGTGGGCAGTGGAGAAACACTGGAAGTGGTTGTGGAACTCGAAAACGCTTTGATCGATGCGGGCTATGAGGCGCGTATCGACTCTGCTGTCGAGGATAAGCGTGACAGCCGTGCCGATATCGCTGTGCCGTTAAGCAGCCAAGGTGCAGCAGCCAGCGGCAGTGCAAACGGCTTTGTCGACAGCTTTCGCTATCAGTTCTGACCTTGGAGCACGCCCATGCTGAATCGCACCCATGTTCTCATCAGCTTGCTGCTGAGCGCTGTGCTGATGGTCTCTGCCGTCACGGGGCTGATGCTGTCCACGAATACGCTGGTTGATCATTTGCGCGCAGCCCCCGGCAGCGAGTTACCAGTAGGGGCCGTGGTCGATCGCATCGCGGGCCAGATACAAGGCGTCGAACGTATCGAACGCGCGCCCAGCGGTGAATTGCGCGTCGCGTTCAGCAATGACCTGTCCAGCGATACCGTGGTGGTTGATCCGCTCACGGGGGCGACCCTGGCGCCTTATCAATCGTCGCCTGCGCTCAGCTGGATTCGCAGCCTGCACCGCGAATTTATGGTGGGCGATTGGGGGCGGTGGGTGAGCGCCTTGTCGGCGTTGGCCTTGTTGCTGTTGGTGCTGACCGGCTGCGGGTTGCTGGCAAGGCGACTGGGCGGATGGCGTCGGCTCTTTATGCCGATTCCCGCTGCTCAGGGGCTCATGCATTGGCATACGGTGGTGTCGCGTTGGGCGCTGCCTGTGCTGGCGATGTTGGCCGTAAGTGGGCTCTACCTGGCTGCCAGCAGCCAAGGATGGCTGGGTGATGTTGAGGATGCAGAACCGGCTTATCCCACCGCCACCTACGCCGAGCCTGCCGCCGCGTTGGCGAGTCTGCCCGCCTTGAATGCGCTGACGTTGCACGAGCTTCGAGAGTTGGAATTCCCCAGTGATCCTGCGAGCGCTAACTACTTTCTGGTTCGCACAGCGGCCGGCACAGGTTTCGTTAATGCGAGCAGCGGGCAATGGATCAGCTATCAGCCCCACGGGTTTGGCGCGCGTGTATATGAGGCGTTGTATGAGTTGCATACCGGGGCACATTCGCCCCTGTGGGCGCTGGTGCTGGGCAGTGGTTGTCTGAGTGTGCTGTTTCTCAGTGCGAGCGGTCTGCTGGCGTGGTGGCGGCGCTCGCGTCAGGCGAGCAACCTGCGCGGTAATTCGTCGGCCCAGCGGGCGGAGATTGTTCTTCTGGTCGGCAGCCAAGGGGGTGCGACGTGGGGCTATGCCCGGCAGCTCTACGCACAACTGCGTACGCAGGGGCTTGAGGTGCATTGCGCGAGCATGAATCAGCTGCAGCCCTGCTACCCCAAGGCGCGGCATATGCTGCTGCTCACCTCGACCTATGGTGACGGCCAAGCCCCGGAGTCGGCGCGTGACTTTCTTGCCCGCTTGCAGCAGAGCCAATTGGATAAGGGGATGTCGGTGGCGTTACTGGGGTTTGGTGATTCCACATTCCAGGGCTTCTGCGCATACGCCCATGATGTTGAGCAAGGTCTGCGGCAACAGGGGTTGCCGGCATTATTGCCGTTGCACTGCATCGACCGTCAGTCGCTTGAGGGGCTTAATCAATGGGCTGCTGCGTTGAGCCAGCGCCTCTCAGTTGACCTGCACTTCAGCCAGGAAACGAACCAGACCCACCCGCAAACCCTGCAACTGATCAGCCGCAAGCTCTATGGCGAGCAGAGCGAGTCACCGGCTGCGATCCTGCGTTTTGCGGTTGCGGCGTCGCCCAAACGAGGCTGGTTGCGTGCCCGTCGTCCGCGCTTTGAGCCTGGCGATTTGCTGGCCGTGAGTCCTGGGGGCAATTTGTCGCCGCGTTACTACTCAATTGCCAGCAGTAGCGAGGACCGCGTTCTGGAAATCTGTGTGCGTAAACAGCCGCAAGGGCGCTGCTCAACCTGGCTGCATGAGCTTGAGGTCGGGCAGCGTATTGAGGCATGCACCCAGTCACATCCGGCTTTCCGCCCAACAGCCGGGCGTCATCCGCTGATACTGGTGGGCGCGGGTGCCGGTGTTGCACCGCTTATTGGTTTCGTCCGTAAAAATACCCATAAGCGACCACTGCATCTCTATTGGGGGGGACGTAATGCGCAGTCCGACTTCCTCTATGAAACGGAGTTAAGCGACTGCCTGGCCGATAGCCGTCTGACCAGCCTGGGGTTGGCATTCTCTCAGTCGAGCCAGCCGATGTATGTGCAGGAGCGTTTGCAACAGGACGCCCCAGCATTACTCACGTGGTTGCAGCAAGGGGCGCAGGTATTGGTCTGTGGTTCGCGGGACATGGCCGCCGGTGTACGCGCTGTCCTGGAGCCGCTGCTTGTGCAATTAGGTTCCAGCATTGAGCAGCTGAAGCTGCAAGGGCGCTACCGTGAAGATGTCTACTAAGCCGCTGGTGCAGCAACGCTTCAACCTTAACGGTATGACGATGGGCACCCGCTACAGCGCCATTTTTTATGCGTCCAGCGACCTTGATCAATCGATGTTGGCTGCGCAGCTGCAACAGGCGGTGGAGGCGGTCGACCAGCAAATGTCGACCTGGAATCCCGAATCTGACTTGATGAAGTTGAATCGGGCCGCGTGTCACGAGTGGCTTAGCGTGCCCGAACAGCTGATGTGGGTCTTGCTCAGTGCGTTGCATGTGAGTGACGAGTCGGACGGTGCATTTGAGATTGGTGTGGGCGCGTTGGTCACTGCCTGTGGTTTTGGCCCGCAGCCGCCGTCGTTAGCCTTGCCCGATAAGCCGGTCAGCGCACGTGCTGTACTCGAACTTGATTCGGCTGCTTGCCGTGTGCGCAAACACGCGCCGCTAAGCCTGGATCTGAACGGCATCGCCAAGGGTTTTGCCGTCGACCAGTTGGCCCGTTGCCTCGACAGCCATGGCGTGGCGGCTTACCTGGTGAGTATTGATGGTGAAATGCGTGCCAAAGGTGTCAAGGCAGATGACAGTGACTGGTGCATAGCGTTGGAAAAACCTACTAAGGGTCGCCGTGAGGTGCTGGGCTCACTGGCGCTGAGCAACACGGCGATGGCGACATCGGGCGACTATCGCCATTGGCGCGAGCGTGATGGCAGCGTGTTCTCCCACACGATGGACCCCTATCTGGGTGCACCTCTTGCCTCTGATCTGGCTTCGGTATCGGTGCTTTGCGCCACTTGCATGTACGCCGATGCGTGGGCGACCGCACTGATGGTGTTGGGCGTGGAGCGCGGTACGCAGGTGGCTATAGCGAGGGGCCTGAGTGTGATTTTTGTTGTCCGTGAAGGCGATGAATTGCGTGAGGTGATGGTCGGGTTCTAACGCACCAGACGGGTTGGAGCAGCGTGGGTTTTGCCTGTTGCGCAGAAGTCGGTATGGTTAAGCCCTTTCATCCCTCGCGCAACGGAGAACCCCGATGAGCCTGCACGGCGACTACGACAACCAGAACATCTTTGCCAAGATCATCCGCGGCGAAATCCCCTGCTACAAGCTGTACGAAGATGACGATGTGCTGGCCTTTCTCGATGTGTTTCCGCAGTCCTTCGGCCACACGCTGGTCATTCCCAAGCGCGCAGCGGCTCGCAATATTCTGGAAATAGATGCCGACAGCCTGACCAAGGTCGTCACCGTTGTGCAGATGCTGGCCAACGTGCTGGTGGCCGAGTTGCAGCCCGCTGGCGTGCAAGTGGCGCAGTTCAATGGCGCACCGGCCGGGCAAACCGTATTCCACCTGCACATGCACATTGTGCCGCGCTATGAAGGCGAAGCGCTGGCCGTGCATGCTGGTGGCCAGGCTGAGCCAGAGGCATTGGCCGCGTTGCAGGCGCGAATCGTCGCGCGCATGGCGGGTTGATCGCGTAGAAGCAACGACAGCCTGTTCCCCCTTGTTCGGTGCCCATGGAGGGCGGTTATGCGATTGATTGCGGCGGTTTTACCGGTGTTGCTGTTGGCGGGCTGCTCTTCGTGGCAGCCCGAAGCTGAGTACATCAAACCTGTACCGGCTGAACGTTTGCTCGGCTATCAGACGCCGCTGACGCAAGGCGGTCAGTTGACCGTCAACCGCGACTTCGGCGGCATGGGCGGCGGGTGTTACGTGGCCATTCTGGTCGATCGCCGAGTGGCCGCGCGGATTGGCGTCGGCGAACAGGCGCAGTTTCAAGTGCCGGTCGGCACGCGTGTACTCGGCATCGGCATCGATGAAATGGATGACACCTTGTGCGGCAAAGGCCGCCTGCGCCGCGAACTGGCCGTGAAGGTTACGCCGGGCACGCAGCAACAGTTCCGCATCCTCAGCGACAACCGCAAGGGCTTTGACATTGTGCCGCTAAGCCCATAACGCGCTAATGCGCTGTTCCTTGTTCTACAGGGGGCGATTTGCTGTGTCGTAGTTCACCGCGGAGTTGCTGTCAGGGTGATACAGGCAGTTCGCGCGGGTAGACTCCACCCAGCTAATGAGTGGAGGCGGGGCGTGAAGGGATTGTCGATTGCCATTGTAGGGGCCGGTACAGCGGGGTTGGCCACCGCGCTTTTTCTGGCGCGCCAAGGTTTTAGCGTGCGCCTGCTGGAACGTGTGCCAGTGTTGCAGCCCGTGGGTGCCGGTATTTTGTTGCAGCCGTCGGGGTTGGCCGTGCTGCAACAGTTGGGGCTGTTTGCTGAATGCAGCAGCCTGGGCGCGGCGGTCAGTCGCTTGTACGGCACCTCGGCCAATGGCCGGGTGATTCTCGATACCCGTTACGCGCATTGGCAGCCCGACAGTTTCGGCATGGGTATTCACCGCAGTGTTTTGCTTACGGAGTTGCTCAACGCGGCGCGGCACGCCGGTGTGCAGATTGAAACCGGTGTGCATATCAGTCGTTTCAGCCAGCACGGTAGCCATGTGAAGCTATATAGTCAGGACGAACAGGGCGTCGAGCAGCCATTCGGCGAGTTCGCCGCGCTGGTGCTGGCCGATGGCGTGCGTTCGGCCTTGCGTGGGCAGATGCAGGTCAAGCAATGGCTGCAGCCTTACCCTTGGGGCGCACTGTGGAGCATTTTGCCGACCCCGGCACCGTCGCCACACGCGCCGGATGCCACGGACCTGCGCCAGTGGTATCGGGATAGCGCGCAAATGTTCGGCATCATGCCCACCGGGCGTACTCACCAGAACCGCGAGCAAGAACTGAGCAGTTTGTTCTGGAGCCTGCCGGTGGCGCAGTTCGGTGCCTGGCGCGAAGCTGGATTGGCTGCCTGGAAAGCTCAGGTGCTGCAACTGGCCGGCCGCGCGGCCGAGCCATTTGTTGAGCTTATTGAGCATCCTGAACAACTGAGCCAGGCGGTGTATGCCGATGTACGCATGCAGCAGTGGCACGACGGCCGGGTAATTGCCATTGGCGACTGCGCCCATGCCATGAGCCCGCAACTGGGCCAAGGCGCGAATATGGCCTTGGTGGATGCGGCGGCTCTCTGCGCAGCTGTTACCGCACAGAACACAGCGACGGACTGCGACTGGTCAGCGGTATTCGCCGCCTATGCGAGCAGCCGGCGTGATCACCTGCGCTACTACCGCCAAGCCAGCCGTTTGCTCACCCCGTTGTTCCAATCCCACAGCCGCAGCTTGGCCTGGCTGCGCGACAGTGTGTTGTTGCTGGCTCGGCACAATCCATTTGGCCGTGCGCATGCAGTCAGCACCCTAGTCGGTGGGCGCAGTGGTTGGTTACTGAAGGGGGCCGAGCGGCCGTTGCAGGTCTGGAATGGCCAGCCTGAGGCGCAGGGGCTAGATGAACGTGCGCCCGCCCCAAATACTGCTCAGCTGTCAGTGACTTGAGTCATGTGTGACAGGCCGCGAGTGCTGCACGCTTTGTTAATCTGATCACCCATTTCAATTTGTCGCGAGGGATCGCCGTGTCGTTCCGTGTTGTGCTGAGTGGCCGGGCATTGCCCGGGTTTACGCCTGAGCAGATTGCTCAGCATCTACAGACGCAGCTGAAGTTCTCCGAGGCCCAGGTAAAGGCCCTGTTGCCGCCGGCACGGCGGGTGGTCAAGAGTAGTTTGGATCAGCCAAGTGCCGAGCGCTGGTGCAGTCGGTTGCAACAGGCAGGCCTGGCAGTCTCGGTCGAAGAGGTTGCCACGCCTGCGGCAGTCGACCCTCTGAAGGTCTTGCAGGAGTTAGCCCAGAAGGGCCTTAAGCGCGCCCGCCCCGGTCCGGCCTATGCCCTGCAGTTGTTTCTGGTCACGCTCTGCTGCCTGCTGGTGCCGACGCTTTATGCAGGGTTGGTGATTGGCCTGGGCGTGGGACTTGCTTGGTACCTGATGCATATCCACGAATACCTCGGCGGCTTGCGCAATATCTGGTTGTTGCTTTGCATCTATGGCGTTCCCGCGATCAGTGGCGGCATTTTGCTGTTGTTTATGGCGCGGCCATTCTTTCTTCCTAGCCAGCGTGGCGATAAGCCGCTGGAGCTAGATCTGGCCCGCGAACCGCGTTTGCAGTTGGTGATCAGCCAGTTGTGTCAGGCGATTGGCCTGCGCCCACCGGTGGCGGTGCAGCTGTCCAATGAAGTGAATGCCAGCGTGCATTTCGAGGATGGCTGGAGTGGGTTCTTTTCTGGCCGCAAGGTGCTGACCATCGGCATGCCACTGGTTGCCGGGATGAGCGTGCAGCAGTTTGTCGGCGTACTGGGGCACGAGTTTGGCCACTTTGCTCAGCGTCTGGGTATGCGCTGTAACTTCCTGGTCAACTCGGTCAATGCCTGGCTGGAAGTGCGCAGCAATAGCCGCGACCCTTGGGATGATCGCCTTCAGGAATGGTTGGAAAACGATCCCTGGTGGATTCTGCAGTTGGCCATCTGGGTGGCGCAGCAGGGTATCGAGTTGTCGCGGCTGCTGATGCGTGGCTGTTTCTGGCTGAGCTTTCGCCTGTCCCGCTCGCTGTCGCGGCAGCTGGAGTTCGACGCCGACCGCTACGAGAGTTTGCTCGCCGGGAGTGCGGCATTTCGTGGCAGTGCCTTGCAGCTGCGTGCGTTGTCTTGGGCCTGGCGCGAAGTGGATCAGCAGAATGCCCGTACTTGGCGTGAGCGTCGTCTTCTGCGCGATATGCCGCACGCCACTGCCGAGAAGACTTCCAGCATGAGCAAGGCCACGCGGCAGCAGATGGAGCAAAGCCTCGAAGAGGGCAGTACCCGCTACTGGCACACGCACCCAGCCGATCTGGCGCGTATCCAGCACAGTGAAACCCTGCAGGCGCCTGGCTACTTGCATGACGCCCGCCCGGCGGCCGTTCTGTTCGAGCACTTCGCCGAGCATTGCCAGCGTGTCACCCAGGCGTACTACGCGGAGTTAGGGCTGGACTATGACGAGCAGCAGTTGCAGGACAGCCAGCAGATCTTCCAGATCAGCGCCCAGCGCGAAGAGGCGCTTGATCAGCTTTGGGAATGGACAGGTCGGCAATGGCGCAACCTGCCCTGGCTGGCGTTGCATCAGCCGGTTCAGGCAGCCCATGCCACGCTGGGCTGGCAGGCTGTAATTGACGAATTGCGCCGCCTTTCTCCGGAAATTACTCAGGCCTGGACCCAGGCTGAAGCGCATGAAGACCAACGGGTGGCGCTGGCCTGGTGTGGCGAGTTGCAGCGCAACGGGGTGACCTCGCGACTCAGTGACAGCGAGGCGTTTGACCCGGCTAAGCACTTGCCCTTGTATCGACAAATCGATGAGGGCAAGACACCGGCGCAGTTGCAGTTACTCCAGGCTGCTTCGTTATACCGGCGTCGTCTGGAGTTGAGCCTGGCGGGTGCAACCACGGCGCTGCGTGAAACAACCCGTCTGGCGCTGCAATTAAGCAAGCTGTATGTCGACTATGCGCGCCTGCTGGAGGCCCGTGAGCTGGCCGAGCGTTTTCTGGATTGGCATCAGCAGAACCCGGACAGTCTTACTGAGCGCTTGAGCCAGGATGCCTTGTCGCGCTATCAGGATCTGGCCCTGCGCTTGCTCAAAGCGGCGGATCAGATTCCACAGTCCTTGCTCGATGGCAGCACGCTGGGTGGTTATCTACGCCTGCGCTGCCCACGACTGAATGCCCAGGCCGGCGAACCGGTCGAATTCCTGCGCAACAGCGCCACGCTGATCGACAGCCTGGCCTATGTGCATCGCCGGGCCATGGCTGAACTGGCCAGCTATGCCTTGCAGCGTGAGCGCGAGCAGGGCCTGCGCGGCATTCGGCTGGTGCTCAAGATTGGCGATCCAGATTGAGCGAGCGGTGCTTGATAACAACAGCCTCCGCTCCCGTGCGCGTTATGCGCTGTAGTTGGGTTCTTATCTGCAAGGTTTGAAGGTTGTAAGTGATGCTCTTGCTCGTGCGTCACTTACAGCGGCTGCTCCGCGTTTGCGTTCATGGGGAGGCTTTGTTGAGTGTTTTTAGCTGCTGCAACTGACGCCAGAGCATCCAGATCACCACCAAGCTCAGGCAGACGTTGGACAGCGGCAGCGCTAGCCAGACGCCGTTGAGGCCCCATATCAGCGGCAGAATGGCCAGGAAGGGCAGTTGGATCAGCATGTTGCCCACCGTCACCAACGTGGCGTTGCGGGCCTGGCCCATGGCTTGGAAGAAGCTGGCGGCTAGGACGATAAAACCATCCAGAAACATGGCGAACAGGTGCAGGCGAATACCCGTGGCGCTGGCGTCGAGCAAGGCCTCATCGCTGCCGCTGAATATGCTGGCAAAGGCTTTAGGCAACAGCAGCAGGGCCGCCGTCATCAGCAGGCCACTGCCGACCGCCGTGAGCAAGCCCAGGCGCAGCACGCGGCGCACTTTGTCCGGTTCGCGGGCTCCGTAGAAGTAGCTGACCAAGGGCTGCATGCCGCCGCAAACGCCTTCGGCAAACATGTAATAAAACGCCATCAGGTAACCGGCGATGGCATAGGCAGCCACCTGCAGCGGGCTGCCGTAGTGCATAAACAGCAGGTTGTGCAACACCACTACCAGGCTCATGTAGAGGTACATCAACATGCTGGAAAAGCCGGTGGTCAGTGACTCAAGGCTGTGGTGCAAGTTGAAGCGGCAGGCCGCTCGTTGCAGGCTCAGCGGGTTGTGCCGGCTGAAGATGTAGCCCAAACAGATCAACACCGACAGGCTTTCGCCCATCACCGTGGACAGCGCCGCGCCATGCAGGCCCCATTGCCAGACGATGATGAACAGGTAATCCAGTGCGACGTTGGTCAGTGCGCCGACCAGCATGGCTAGGGTGGCCAGTCGCGGTGCGCCGAGGTTGCGCACCAACAGCGGCAGGGCGATAGAGCCAAACACCAGCGGCGCGGCCCAGCCGATCACTTGCAGGTAGTCATTGCCCAGCGCCGCCAGTTCCCCTTGTGCGCCCTGCATGGCCATAAACGCCGGGCCGATCAGGATTACCAGCGCACCAGTCGGGATGCCCAGTATCACCAGCAGCCAGAGTGCCTGTGCCAGGTAGCTGCGTGCTTGCGGCCACTGGGCAGCGCCTTGCGCCAGTGAGCACTGCGCGCCACTGCCCATGCCGATCATCATGCCGATGGCGAGCATGACGCCGGACAGTGGCCAGGCCATGTTGATCGCGGAGAGGCCGGTTGCGCCCATGGCGTGACCGATAAAAATGCCATCTACGACCATGTACAGGCCGCTGATCATCAGGGCGGCGACGGCCGGGATGGTGTAGTGCCAGAAGGTACGGGTGAGGCTGTGGCTGTTCATAAGAGGGTCACGGGTAAGCGGTGGTATCAATCGGTTTCGAGGCTTTGGCAGGCTTTTGCCAGCAGGTGGCTGAGTTGCTGCATTTCTTCCGGGCTGAGGTGCTCGGCCAGGCTGGCGGCGGTGTGCACGTAGACATCACGTTCTTCCTGTTCCAGTGCGCTGGATTTGGTCGTGGCCAGCAAGCGCATGGCGCGTCCGTCTTCAGCGCAGGGCTGGCGCTGCAAATAGCCGCGCGCTTCCAGCTTGCTGGCCATGGTGCTGGCGCTGGCCTTGCTGACATTCATGCGCTCAGCCAGTTCGGTCAGGCGCAGGCCGTGTTCGGCAGAGATCAGGGCGTAGAGGTAATCCAGTTCACTGTTGCTCAAGTCCATGCTGCCGCTGTGCTGGGCGTACTGCCGCCAGTGGTGCCACATGTGCCATTGCAGGCGTTTCAGGCTGTCGGTGAGGGTCATGCTGTGCTCCTTTGTATTTTGTTAGGCTAACTAACTAAAAGAAGCAAGGCAAGCCTCGTGCAGACCAGTGGCGGCGTCGGTGGGGGATTGAGTTCAGCGGTAGCGGGCGAGCAGGGCGTCGAATTCGCCGTCTTGTTTCATCTGCACCATGGCGCGCAGCAGGGCCATGGTCGGTACATCCGGTGCGTCGCGAACGATGCAGGCAATCGGCTCGGCCTCCACTTCGCTGAGGGCGTGGAGCTTTTGGCCGGGTGGTTGCTGCCGGTTAAACCAGTGCAGTGACAGTTCATTACTGATGGCGTACTGATAGCGATCGGCGGCCAGTTTCAGCAGCACCTGATGCTGGGTGCGGGCATCTTCACGCTCCAGTTGTCCGCTGTTAAACAGCGTTTCGAGTGCTGGGTAGCTGAAGCCCAGCACAGTGCCAATGCGCTGGTTGCGCAGGTTTTGCACGCGCCGGTTCTCGGCCTGGCGGCTGACCAGCAAATCGCGCTGGGTCATAAACGGCAGGCTCCAGATGTAGTGGTAATGGCTGTTGTTTAACCAGTTGGGGCTGACGTAGCAACGCACGTCGATCTCGCCGATTTCCAGCGCCTGTTGCACACGCAGGCGCGGCATCACCACCAGTTCAGCCTTGCGTCCGATTTTGGCTGCCAGGCGGTGTTGCAGGTCAAAGAGGATGCCGTCGACGGCTTGACCTTGCTCGATTTTCACCATCGGCATGGCCCAGCTTTCATTGATGGAAAAACGCACCGGACGTTCTTCAGTCGCTAATACGCAGCCAGGCAGTATTAGCAGGGCGGCAATCAGTTTGAGCACCCGTTGCGTCCTCATTAATTAGCGGGCCATGGGCAATGCGGCGCCCATCAGCGCAAACAGCGCGCCGCAACTGCGGTTAAAGCCTTTGCCACTGCGTTGCAGCCAGGGGCGTATGCGGTGTGCGGTGCGTGCCAGCAGGTATTCGACGCTGCCTTCAATCAGAGCAAAGGTCAGGGCCATCAGCGCAAATTGCAGCCAGAGGTCAGCCGTGGGGTCGAGGAACTGCGGGAGAAACGCACCGAAAAACAGAATCACCTTAGGGTTGGAAAGCGCTGACAGCAAACCCTGACGAAACAAGCTGGCGTGGCTGACGAGGCCTGCGTTTTCAACGCTCGTCAGGTGCAGTGCTGGTGCGCGCCAGAGTTGAATGCCGAGCCAGATCAAGTAAGCCCCGCCGAGCCATTTGAGGACGGTTAACGCCTGTGCCGAGGCTTGCAGCAGGGTGCCGATGCCGATCATCGACAAGGCCATCAGCAAGGTAAAACCGAGCACGCCACCGCTGATGGTGAACAGGGTTTTGCGGTGTCCATAGCGTGCGCCATGGCTCAGGGCGAGCAGGCCGTTAGGGCCAGGAGTTAGGGCAAGGCCTGTGACAGCGGTGACAAACAGCAGCCAGGTATGCAGGGCCATAAGGCAGGTGTCCAAAAGCTCGGGGAGGCAGGTGGGCACCTGCGGAGCTTTGTTTTTTCACGCGCTGACTGCTTAGTCAAGTGCCACGCAAAAAGGCAGCGCCCTGCTGGCTTGAGCAGGGCGCTGTGCGGGCTAGCGATTGGCTTCGGTGAAAGTGTCGTCAGACGGTTCTTTGCTGTACGCGCCTTGATCATGCACCAGCTTTTTCGTGCCGTTCATCAGGGTGGTGATGCGGCTGTCGCTGGTTTTGGCTGAGGCCGCTTGGTTGCTGGTGCCGCGGATCAGCGGTGGGTTGCTGCTGAATGACCACAGGTAATGCCACACGGCCGCGTTGTGCTTCTCGGTCAGTTGGGTGGAGCTGAAATACCAAGGCTTGAGTTCAGTGAAGGCGGTCATGCGCATCAGGCCTGTGTTGCTGTCACCGATAAACCCGGTGCTGCTCACCCCGGAGGTGCGGTAGGTTTCAAAGATCACGCCCTTGGTTTTCAGCTCGCTGACATAGGTGCGGCACACTTCGCCCACCCAGCGATTGCCCAGGTAGCTTTTGGCATTGTTGGAATAGAAGGGGTCCAGCAGGGCGACGCGTTTGGGCAGCAGGTTGCTGCTGACCGTGCCAGCGGTGACGGCATCGCTGATTTTCTTGGTCAGGACGATGGCCATTTGGTTGCCCAGCGAGTGCCCGGCAATGCGGATGTTGTTGCCGGTGTAGCCCGCCAGGTTGGTGCGGTAGCTGTTGAACAGCAGATCACTGGCTGACTGCGTGGGGCCCGTGCTGTACACCCCGCTGCTGTTGCGCCAGCGCATGGCGCGTGGGCCGGTGGCGGTCCAGATTTTGGCTTCGGCATCCCTCACTTCGCCTTCATCGGCGAATTGGTTCCAGTACAGCACCCCCACGTTGTATCCCGCCGCCAACCAGGCATGCGCCAGGTCGAGGTCCGGGCCGCCAGCGTCCTTGCGGTTGAAGGTTTCGCGGTTTTTCTTTTGCGTCGAGCCGTTCTGCCAGCCGTGGATATAAATCATCGTCGGCTTACTGGCCACGTAGTAGGCGTTGGTCTGGCCGGGCACGGCTTTCTGCCAGCTCTCGCCATAACCAAACCAGTACAGGCCGTGATCCAGGTTCTGGAAGGTGCTGTCGGGGAATACGCCGACAGCGGCCTGGCTCAAGGAGCTGAAACTCAGCAGCATGAAGACAATCAGGGTGCGCATGGTGGGAGCCTTTTCTTGTTATTAGGAAAGGCCAGCATATCGGTTGTCCGACAATCCACTATCGCCCGGATGGGTGAGCGCCCGGCAAGGCTGCTCGCGCCGTCTGACGGGCGCTGCAGGATGTGTCTTGCCCGATGTTGCGTGCATCTTTGCTTCAATAGCCGGCAGCTTGTTGCAATCGGCCTGACGTGCTGAGCGGACGAAGCCCCTTTGGCTGTGGCAAACTCTGCGGCACGTAACAGGACGTTTCATGGATCGAGTTTACTGAGCCTGTCAGCCTATTCTGCCTACGGTCTTTATAACCCAGGGCGCATTGCATAACCGGCCGCTGCCTGCGGCGAAGAACAAGAGGAATGACTGTGCATAACGTCGTGATCAGTGGTACCGGCCTCTATACCCCGGCTAACAGTATTTCCAACGATGAGTTGGTTGAATCGTTTAACGCCTATGTGCAGCTGTTCAACGCCGAAAATGCGGCGGCGATTGCCAGTGGTGAAGTAGAAGCATTGAGCGAGTCCAGCAGCGGCTTTATTGAAAAAGCGTCGGGCATCAAGAGCCGTTTTGTCATCGATAAGGCCGGTATTCTTGACCCGCAGCGCATGACGCCGCGCATTCCTGAGCGCAGCAATGACACCTGGGGCATCCTCTGTGAAATGGCCGTGGGTGCCGCCAAGGAAGCCATGGCGCGTGCCGGTAAAACCGCCGCCGATATCGACGGGGTGATCGTCGCCTGCTCGAACTTGCAGCGCGCCTACCCGGCTGTGGCGATTGAAGTACAGGCTGCACTGGGTATTCAGGGCTTCGGTTACGACATGAACGTGGCGTGCTCCTCGGCCACCTTCGGTATTCAGGCCGCTGCTAACAGCGTGCAACTGGGTCAGGCTCGCGCGATTCTGATGGTCAACCCGGAAATCTGCACTGGCCACCTGAACTTCCGTGACCGCGACAGCCACTTTATCTTCGGTGATGCCGCTACCGCCGTGATCATCGAGCGTGCCGATCAAGCCACCTCGAACTACCAGTTCGACATCGTTGGCACCAAGCTGATCACCCAATTCAGCAACAACATCCGCAACAACTTCGGCTTCCTCAACCGCTGTGCGGAAGAGGGCATCGGCGCGCGCGACAAACTGTTTGTGCAAGAAGGCCGCAAGGTATTCAAAGATGTGTGCCCGATGGTCGCCGAACTGATTGCCGCCCACCTGGCCGAGAACAAGCTGAATGTCAGTGATGTGAAGCGCTTCTGGCTGCACCAGGCCAACCTCAACATGAACCTGCTGATCGCGCGCAAGCTGCTCGGTCGCGACGCCGAGCCAGGCGAAGCCCCGGTGATTCTCGACACCTACGCCAACACCAGCTCGGCCGGTTCGGTGATCGCCCTGCACAAATACCAGGAAGACCTGCCGAGCGGCGCGCTGGGTGTGCTCAGCTCGTTTGGTGCGGGCTACTCGATTGGTAGCGTGATCCTCCGTAAGCATTAAAAATCACCTTAATGTCTACTGCGCTTGGGGATGCTGCGTTGAAAACAGGCTCGGACTGCTCATTTACAACTCGTAAACTCCGCGTCCTCGCCTGTTTGACCAGCCTGCGGCTGTTACTGCGTTTCGCTGCCTGCCCTGCGCTCGCTACGACATTAAGGCGATTTTGACCATGTCGGTAAATGACGCTGATCTCCTTCCTCGTCTGCGTGCAGGCGAGCAGAAGGCCTACCGCGAGCTGGTCGCCACCTACCAAGGGGCGATGCGTGCGGTGGCCTTTGCCATTGTCGGCAGCCGTAATGCCGATGAAGTGGTGCAGGACGCCTGGCTAGCCGTGGTGCGTGGCCTCGATGGTTTTCAGGCACGCTCCAGCCTGAAAACCTGGCTGCTGACCATCACCGCCAACACCGCGAAAACCCGCCTCAAGGGCAATCGCCGCGAAGTGCTACTCGACGATATTCCCGCGCCCCACGGCAGCGTGGGGGATGAGCGTTTCAGTGCAGATGGCCACTGGTTGCTGGCCCCGCATGCCTGGCATCACGACTCCCCGGACGCCTTGTTGACCGAGGACGAATTGCGCGAATGCCTGGAGAAAACCCTGGCCAGCCTCTCCGAGATGCAAGGCAGCGTGCTGCACCTGCGTGAGCGTGAAGGCCTGGAATTGGAAGATATTTGTAATCTTTTGCAGGTCTCGCTCTCCAATGTACGGGTGCTGCTGCACCGCGCACGGCTCAAGGTATTTGCCACCCTGGAGCATTTTGAGGAGACTGACCAATGTTGAGTTGTAAAGAGCTGGTGGCCCGCTCGAGTGAGTTTCTCGATGGGCAGTTAGGCCTGCGCCAACGCCTGTCGGTGCGTATGCATTTGGCCATGTGTCAGCACTGCCGGCGCTTCATCAAACAGATGCGTCTGAGCCAGGCCGTGTTGCGTCAATTGCCGCCGGGGCAAAGCGCCGAGTTGGATGCCCTGGCGGCCAAACTGGCGGAGTTGCGTCGGCAGCAGCGCTGAAAACTCAGCTGCCTGAGGCTCTCTATTCCTCGTTTTGTGCGGCCTTCAGCGCCTCATAAGCTGGCGCGGCGTAGATGCCCACTTCCACCGCCAACTCCATCACCCGCGCCAGGTCGCTGCTGTACACCAGCACGGCTTGCAGTTCGTCATCCAGCGGTTCGCTGAAATCCAGCAGCACATAACCTTGGGTTTCCGGGCTGAGGCTGGAGAGCTGCACTTGAATGCGGTTCAGCGCTTTCAGCGGTTCGACTTTCACCAATTGCTTGGGCTTGAGCACAAAGCTCACCTGCGGGCCGAACGATTCGGTGACCTGCTGGAATAGCGCGTCGTAACTGTCGGCCTGAAACAGCACTGTCTCCGGCAGGCTGCCAACCACTACCCACTCGCCCAGCGGAATGGGGAAGCTGTCGTCGAAGTTGATATCCGGGTTGGCGGCAAGAAACGCCTGCGGGTCGGCATAGGCCTGGGCGGCTTCATCGGCGATGCGCGCCACTTCTTCGGCCAGCAGGCAGCCCGAGCTTATTTTGCTGATCAGTTCTTCGAGTTGGGCTTTCATGGTGGTCATCCTGCGGCGCAAAAAGGTCGGCAAGGATAGCCGGTAATGGCCAACCGCGCTGCATACAACCCTATGTGCGGTATCGAACAGATAAATAATGAGAATCGCTTATGCTAGGCGTGCAGCCCAGGAGTAGCAGTGGTTGTTTACTCACTTTTTGGAGACAGTGATGTCCGCCGCCCCAGCCAGTCCGCAGCAAAATCATCTGCTTGCCATGTTGCCCTCTGAGGCGCGCGAGCGTCTGATACCTCACCTTGAATTGGTGGACATGCCGCTTGGCATGGTGCTGTACGAATCGGGCGATACGCTGCGCCATGTGTACTTTCCGACTGACTCGATTGTGTCGTTGTTGTACGTCATGGAGAACGGCGCATCGGCCGAAATTTCCGTGGTGGGCAATGACGGGGTGATTGGTGTCGCGCTGTTTATGGGCGGTGAGAGCACTACCAACCGCGCCATTGTGCAAAGTGCCGGCAGTGCGTATCGCGTGTTGGGCAAGCGCTGCAAAGAAGAATTTAACCGTCATGGTGAGATGCTGAATTTGATGCTGCGATACAGCCAGGCCTTGATCACGCAGATGTCGCAAACGGCCGTGTGCAATCGCCACCACAGCATCGATCAGCAATTGTGCCGTTGGTTGTTGTTATCGCTGGACCGGCTTTCGGGCAATCAGTTGGCCATGACTCAGGAACTGATTGCCAACATGCTTGGCGTGCGCCGCGAAGGCGTAACGGAAGCCGCTGGCAAGCTGCATCGCCTGGGGGTCATCGACTATTGCCGTGGTTTGATTACGGTGCTTAACCGGGACAAGCTCGAACACCTTTCTTGTGAGTGCTATGAGGTGGTCAAGCGTGAAACCGATCGCCTGTTGCCTTACAAAACAGGGCGTGCTGCTAAAGCCCAGGCCTCAGTGCCGCAGCGCACAGAGTCATAACTGTGGTATAGGGCAGACTGCAGCGGTGATGGCGTCAAGCACCGCCATCGCGCCATTCTTTGGCCCGCGTTGTGCTCTGGACACTTGCATGTTTGTTAATGCACCGCTGCGGATTCTCAGTCACCTGATCGAAAGCCTGCCGAGCAAACCCCGCAAACAGTTGTTAGACAATTGCGAACCCACTCAGTTGGTGTTTGGCACTGTGCTGCAAGAGGTCAACCAACCAATTCGCCAGGTGTACTTTCCCTTGAGTGGTTTTATCTCGCTGGTGACCACCTTGCGAGGGCACCCACCGTTGGAGATGGGATTAATTGGCAACGAAGGCGTGTTGGGCGCAAGCCTGGCCCTAGGCGTTGGGCTGGCACCTCTACGTGCCGTGGTGCAAGGCTCAGGCAGTGCCTTGCGTATCAGTAGCAGCCTATTTCGCCAGCAGATAGCCAACAGCCCGGCGCTGCTGCGCGTTTTGCAGCGCTATTTATATGTGGTGATGGTGCAGTTGTCGCAGAGCGCTGCGTGCACCCACTTTCATGAGATTGAACCGCGGTTGGCGCGCTGGTTACTGATGACTCAAGACCGCTCACATGCCAACCACTTTCACCTCACCCATGAGTTTCTCGCGGACATGCTGGGGGTGCGCCGCAGCGGCGTTTCTATCGCGGCGGCGGCCCTGCAGGCGCGGGGGCTAATCAGCTATCGGCGCGGGCAGATCATCGTGCTTGATCGCGAGGGTTTGGAGCAGGCCGCTTGCGAGTGTTACGGCTTACTGGTGGCGGATTATCAGGCGCAGTTTTAGCCGTGCTTGCACGCTGCCCCCCTGTTTAGCCTGATGCAGCCGCGCAGGTTAAACCCTCAGGCTTCACCTGTGAGGGTGTTGATGGGCGAGTTGATGCCATTGCGCAACAGGTGGGTGAAGTGTTCGGCGCTCACCGCATGACTGAACAGAAAGCCCTGACCTTCGGCGCATTGGTGATGACGTAAAAACACCAGTTGCGCCTTTTCTTCGATGCCTTCAGCGATCACCCGTTGCTTGAGGCTATTCCCCATGGCGATCACCGCACTGACGATGACACCATTGGAGTCGCTAATCGCTTCAATAAACGAGCGGTCAATCTTCAGCACGTCGATGGGGAATAGATTGAGGTAACTGAGGCTGGAGTAGCCTGTACCAAAGTCATCCACAGCCAACTGCACGCCGAGTTTTTTCAGCTGTTGCAGGATGTCGGCGCTGGCTTGGGCATCGCGCATCAAAACCCCTTCGGTGATCTCCAATTGCAGTTTGTCTGGCTGCAGTCCGCTCTTGTCCAGGGCTTGGGTAACGCTGGCAATAAAGTCGGGGCGACGGAACTCCAAGGCGGAAATATTCACCGCGACGGAGTTGAGGTCGTACCCGCAATTCTCCCAACGCTTGGCCTGATCGCAGGCTTGCTGGAGCACCCAGCGGCCCAGCGGCACGATTAAACCGCACGCCTCGGCGATGGGGATAAAACGCCCCGGCAAGATGGTGCCCCAGGTGGGATGCTGCCAACGCACAAGCGCTTCAGCGCTGGTGATAAGGCCGCTTTGCAAATCGATTTTGGGTTGGTAATGCACAACGAACTCCTCGCGCTCCATGGCACTGCGCAGGTGCGCTTCAATCGCCTGACGCTCCACGGCGCGCTCGTTCATTTCGCGGCGGAAAAACTGGTAGTTATTGCGGCCTTCTTCTTTGGCTTGATACATCGCCGTGTCGGCATGGCGAATCAGATCAGCGCCGTTGTCGGCGTCCGTTGGGTAGGTGCTGATGCCAATGCTGGCGCTGATGTGCAGTTGTTGCTCGTCGATGACAAACACCTGGCTGAGGGTCGTAAGAATTTTCTCGGCGGTGAGTGCCGCATCCTCGACGCTGTGACGTTCGCTGAGCACCACAACAAATTCATCACCGCCCAGGCGACTGACTGTGTCGGCGCTGCGCACGCAATCGCTCAAGCGTTGCGCAACGCTTTGCAGCAGTTGATCACCGATGCCGTGGCCGAGTGAGTCATTGATGTGTTTGAAATTGTCCAGGTCAATAAACAGCAGGGCCAATTGACCGCTGTGCCGTTCGGCCAGTGCCAGCGCCTGGCTGATGCGGTCGTTGAGCAGGGCGCGGTTGGGCAGGTTGGTCAGGCTGTCATGCTGCGCCAGGTGGGTCATCTTTTCGCTCATGGCATGCGTGGCGGTGATGTCGTGGAACACCATCACCGCACCTTTAATACGCCCCGCTGAGTCGTGGATGGGCGCAGCCGAGTCTTCAATCATCGACTCGTGGCCGTCGCGGTGCACCAGCAGCGTGCCGGAGGCCAAGAGTTTGCAGGTGTTTTCCAGCAACACTTTGGCCGTGGGGCTAGCCACGATTTCGCGGGTTTTGTGGTGCAGCAGGTGCATTACGCGTTCTATGGGCTGGTTTTGTGCGTCCTCGCGGAGCCAGCCAGTCATGCGCTCAGCGGCTGCGTTGAGGTAGTCGACATTGCCTTGCAGGTCGGTGCCGATGACGCCGTCGCTGATGGAGTTGAGCGTAATGGCCTGGCGTGCTTTTTCATCAAACAACGCCTCTTCGACCGCCTTGCGCAGAATGATATTGCGCAGCGATTGCGGCACCAGTGCGCTGTCGAAGTGACCTTTGCACAAGCTGCCTTGGGCTCCGCTGCGAATCGCCTCGCTGGTTTGCTGCGTGTCATTGAGGTTGCTGAGGGTCATGATCGGGATGCTGGGCACCCGCGCGAACAGCGCATTGAAAGTGTCCATGCCCTGGCTGTCGGGGAGTGCGAGGTCTACCAGAATGGCGTCAATGCCGTGGCCCTGTTCAGGCTCTAAACGCTCCAGAGCCAAGCTGAGGCGGGTGACCCATTCGATGGCGAAAGGGCCATCTTGGGCTCGCTCCAGCGCCTCTTCCAGTGTCGCGGCATCATGGCTGTTGCTGGTGATGATCAGAATGCGGTTGACCATGATGGGTGTATTTCCTGTCTTGCAGTGGGTTAAACATGGCTGCGCCGCCCTTGTGAGGCGGCGCAGTTAGCGCTGTGCTGGCATGGGCCTTAAAAACGCAGGCCGGGCGGTGCGGCTTCAGGTTCGGGGTGTACCTGCGCAGCGGGGTCGGCCTTGGGCGTCAGTTGCCATGCGCTGTGACGCAGTGCGCGGGCAGCGGGCTCTGGCTGTTGGGGTAGGGTTAAGTCATCGGCGTCTTGAGGGGTGGTTGTTCGCTCAAGGGTGACGGGTTGAGTGAATACCTGCGGAGCGAACAGCCAGTCAGCGTGCGCGTTTGTACTGAGCATGCTCAGCAACAGTGTGCTGTAACCGAGAACCCAGTGATGGCTAACGAACCTGTGCATGAAGTGATTCCACATTGTGGAGGCTGGCTCAGCGTCAACAAAGGGGCCTACTGCGTCAGGGAGCCGTCCTGGCCAGGCAAATAACCCAGTTGCTCTGCCACTAGGGCGAGCATCATGGGTGGTTAGAATGTGCGATTGGGCGTGGCTTGTCAGTGCGCTATCGCACCTAGGCATCAGCGTGCAAAGACGGCCTATTTGCGCCTGATGAGCTGGTAGACTGGCACACGTTTTTACCCGTTGAGTATTTTTCTGGAGCCTTTTGTGAGCCCGCGTATGCACCCTTTGGCCGGTCAGCCGGCACCTGCTTCCTTGTTGACTGACATCAGCGCGCTGCTGGCCGCCTACTACGACTTGCAACCCGATCTGAGCGTGGCCAGCCAGCGTGTGGCTTTCGGCACGTCTGGGCATCGCGGTAGCTCATTGGCGCACAGTTTTAATCAGGCGCATGTGTGGGCCATCAGCCAGGCCATTTGTGATTACCGCGTGGCACAGGGCATCAATGGCCCGCTGTTTATCGGGGCCGATACGCATGCCTTGTCGCAGCCTGCGCTGGAAAGCGCCATCGAAGTGCTGGCGGCCAATGGCGTGCAAACCATGATCTCGGCGGGCGGTGAGTACACCCCTACACCCGCCATCAGCCAGGCGATTCTGGTGTACAACCAGGGCCGCAGCAGCGGCCTGGCTGACGGTATTGTCATCACCCCGTCGCACAATCCGCCGGACAGCGGCGGCTTCAAGTACAACCCCACAAACGGCGGCCCAGCCGACAGTGACATCACCACCTGGGTGCAGAACCGCGCCAACGCGTTACTGGAAGCCGGCCTGCACGAAGTCAAACGCATGCACCTGGCGCAGGCGCGGCAGGCGGCCAATGTTCAGGAATACGATTACCTCGGCAGCTATGTGAATGACCTGGGCAATGTCATCGACTTTGCGCCGATCCGCGCTGCTGGTTTGCGTCTGGGTGTCGATCCGCTGGGCGGCGCTGGCGTGCATTACTGGGGCCGTATCGCCGAGCAGTACGGCCTCAACTTGCATGTGGTGAGCGAGATTATCGACCCGCAGTTCGCCTTTATGAGCCTGGACTGGGACGGGCAGATCCGCATGGACCCGTCCTCCAGTCATGCCATGCAGCGTCTGATTGGCCTGAAAAATGGCTATGACATCGCCTTCGCCTGCGACACCGACTACGACCGCCACGGTATTGTTGCGCCGAGCGTTGGCCTGCTGCCGGCCAACCATTTCCTCAGCGTGGCCATCGATTACCTGTTCCAACACCGTCCGCAGTGGAGCGCCACCGCGGCCGTGGGCAAAACCCTGGTCAGCAGCGCGATGATCGACCGTGTGGCTACACGCTTGGGGCGGCCGATGCAGGAAGTGCCGGTAGGTTTCAAATGGTTTGCCAGTGGCTTGTTTGATGGTTCGCTGGGCTTTGGCGGTGAAGAAAGCGCTGGTGCGACCTTCCTGCGCCGTGATGGCCGGGTCTGGACCACTGACAAAGACGGCATCGCCCTGGCCCTGTTGGCCGCGGAAATGACCGCCGTTAGCGGGCGTGATCCAGGTGAGCTGTACCAAGGCCTGAGTGATGAATTCGGCGCGATTTATGCTGATCGCGTCGATGCGCCCGCCACACCGGCGCAAAAGAAAACCCTGGGTAAACTTTCGCCCGCGCAGATCAGCAGCCGTGACCTGGCCGGTGACAGCATCACCCAGGTGTTGGATAAGGCACCCGGCAACGGCGCGGCGATTGGTGGCATCAAGGTGATCAGCGAGGGCGGCTGGTTCGCCGCACGGCCATCGGGCACTGAAGACATTTACAAGATCTACGCCGAGAGCTTTCGCGATGCGGCGCATTTGCAGCGCATCTTTAGCGAGGCGCAGCAGATCGTCGATGCGGCACTGGCCAGTGCACAAGGCTGAGGTCATCGGTTCGCTGGCGCACCGACGGCTCAGGTGATGACGCGCAGAATGCCGGAACGCTTGGGAGCCATATCGGCTTCTGTTGTTCCGGCGTGCTGCTATGACTCATCAAGGAGAACGCCATGAGCCTGGGTACCATTTTATTGATCGTGTTGATTTTGCTATTGGTCGGTGCCATCCCCGCCTGGCCGCATAGCCGAAACTGGGGTTACGGGCCTACGGGCGGTCTGGGCGTGATCGTTATTGTGCTGGTGGTGTTGCTATTACTGGGCCGCATCTGACAGGTCGTTGAAAAACTACCTACGTTGGCAATACTGCGTTAAAAACAGGCTCGGCAAGCCGCTGTGGCTAACGCGCTTCAGTGCGACCCCGAAGGGGCGAGTGAAACGAGTAATGCTCATTTACAGCACGTAAACTCCGCTTCCTCGCCGCTTTGACCAGCCGAAGGCTGTTACTACGTAGCGCCTTGTCTTGCCTGCCTCGCCTACATTTTTCAACGGCCTGTCAAGGCCTGCTTGTAAAACCTGTGTGCCCATTGCGTGTTGCACGCAATGGGCGGCCCAGCAGGCTTCAGCCAAAGGCGTAGGGCTGCGCCCCGCGCCCTACGTTACCTCCCTTCATCTAACCTGCTCGCTGTTGCCGGGCGGTCTTGTCACAGCTCAATCCGCAAGCGATGCGTGCCAGGCTCCAACGCCACGTTAAGTGATCCGTCTGCACACACGAGCGGTTGTTCATCCAGCCACGCCTGGCGAATGCCCTGGCTGCGCTGCATGGGGTTGCTGAGTTCAATCTCATAATGACTCTCGCCCAAGCGGATCTGCGCAGTGAAGCCTGGCCAGTCGGTAGGGATGCACGGGTTTAGCAGCAGGCAGTGGCCTTCACGGCGAATCCCCAAGAGCCCCTCAACACCGGCGCGGTACATCCAGCCAGCAGCCCCGGTGTACCACGTCCAGCCGCCACGCCCCACATGCGGGGCCACCGCGTAGACATCAGCCGCCAGAACATAGGGTTCGACCTTGTAGCGTTGGCAGGCCTCTGGGCTGTTGCCATGGTTGATCGGGTTGACCAGGTCAAACAGGGCAAATGCCTGATTACCTGAACCCAGTTGGCAGTAAGCCAAAATCGCCCACATGGCCGCATGGCTGTATTGCCCGCCGTTTTCCCGCAAGCCCGGTGGATAGCCTTTGATGTAGCCGGGCTCCAGCGGTGTTTGGTCGAACGCCGGGGTGAACAGCAGGGCGATGCCTGCGTCTTCGTCAACTAACTCGCGCTGCAAGGCGGCCATGGCCAGGCGTGCGCGCTGTGGGTCGGCGCTGGTCGACAACACCGCCCAGGATTGGGCAATGGAGTCGATGCGGCATTCCGTGTTCTGCGCCGAACCCAGCCACGTGCCGTCGTCAAAGGTGGCGCGCCGATACCACTGGCCATCCCAGGCGTGAGCCTCCAACGCGGCGCGCAGACGTTCGGCATGTGCTTGCCAGCGCGTGGCGCGGGCGCTGTCGCGACCCTCGGCATAAGGTGTGAACAAGGCAAGGGTGCGCAGCAGAAACCAGCCCAGCCAGACACTCTCGCCTTTGCCGCGTTCGCCCACGCGGTTCATGCCATCGTTCCAGTCACCGCCGCCCATCAGGGGTAGGCCGCGCTCGCTGGTCAGCGTCAGGCACTGGTCGAGTGCGCGGGCGCAATGCTCAAAGAGTGAGGCTGGCGCATCGGCGGGCAGTGGCAGAAAGAAGGCGTCGTGCTCGTCGGCGGCCAATGGCGGGCCGTCCAGAAAGTCCAACATCTCATCAAGAATGGCTGTGTCGCCACTGCTCTGCAGGTAGTGCGCGGTGGCGTAAGCCAGCCACACACGGTCGTCAGAGATGTGGCTGCGCACGCCTTGGCCAGAGTGCGGCAGCCACCAGTGCTGCACATCGCCGTCGATAAACTGACGGCTGGCGGCGCGCAGCAGATGGGCGCGGGTCAGCGCCGGGTTGGCGAAACTCAAGGCCATGCCATCTTGCAGTTGATCGCGGAAACCATAGGCCCCGCTGGCTTGATAAAACGCCGCGCGCGCCCACACGCGGCACGCCAGGGTTTGATAGAGCAGCCAACCGTTGAGCATGATGTCCATGGCGCGGCTCGGCGTTTGCACCTGCACGGCGTTGAGCACGCCTTGCCAGTGCTGTTCGACGCGGGCCAGTTCGGCGTCCAGATCCGCTTGGCGATAGTGCGTGATCAGTGCGCTGGCTTGCGCGTCGCTGGCACATTGGCCGAGCAGCCAAAGCACTTCAATGCTTTCTCCAGCGTTCAGTTCCACCTGGCATTGCAGCGCCGCGCATGGGTCCAGGCTGGCGCCCAAGCTGTTGCTCAAGGCTGCCTGGCGACCGAGTGCGGCAGGCTGAGCGAGGCTGCCGTTACGGCCGATAAATTCGCAACGATCAGCCGTCCAACTGCTTTGTCGGCCGCCCAGGTCGCTGAACGCGCAGCGCTGGTTGAAGGCGATACTCCAGGGGTTTTTGGCAAACAACGCGCCGGTGCTGCTGTCGCGCTGGCTGACAATAAACGCGGCGCTGGCCGCCCGCGTGCTGCCCAGCACCCATTCGGCATAGGTGCTGACGCTTAACCGCCGTGGCCGCCCCGAGAGATTATGCAGGGTTAGCCGGGAAATCTTGATTGGGTCATCCAGCGCGACATATTGCAGCAACTGCATGGCGATGCCGCTGGCTTGGTGGCTGAAGCGGCTGTAGCCAAAGCCATGGCGGGCCTCGTAGTGGCCGCTGTCACGCAGCGGTTGAGCGGTGGGGCTGAACAGCGCCAGGCTGTCCTCGTCACGCACATACACCGCCTCGCCGGGCGGGTCGCTTACCGGGTCGTTGGACCACGGCGTGAGTTGGTTTTCCCGGCTGTTGTCGGCCCAGGTGTAGCCGCTGCCTTCGGCGGACACTTGAAAGCCAAACTGCGCATTGGCGATTACGTTGATCCACGGTGCCGGGGTGTTGCTCCAGGCGTCGAGGCGCACCACGTACTCGCGGCCATCCCGATCAAACCCGCCCAGGCCATTGGCCAATTCCAGTGGGCTGGGCGGTGTGGCGAGCACGGCCGGGATGGGCTGGGCGCTGTGGTTGAGCGCGCTGGCGGGCGCTGGGCGGGGGCAAGCGGGCAGGCGCGCTAGTTGCTCGGCAATGGCCCCGCGATGACTCAGCAGCAGCACGCGCGCGGCGGCTTGCAGGTGTTCACGAAATGCACCACTGAGTAAGTCGGCGCGCAGCACAAACACTGAACCCTGCGCCAATTCGGCATTAAAACGTGGACGTGACTGGCTGCTGCGCACGGCCGTTTCGATGGCCACTTGCAAGTCTTGCAGGTAGGACGAGGCATGCTCGTTGATGATGACCAGGTCAACCGCCAGGCGTTTCATGCGCCAGTATTCGTGGGCGCGCAGCAGTTGTTTGACCTGGGCAATGTCTTCGGCATCGCTGATGCGCAGCAGCACGATCGGCAGGTCGCCGGAAATGCCTTGCGACCACAGCATCGACTGGCTTGCCAAACCGCGTAGCAAGCTGGCGGCGGGTGTCCGAAAACGCGCATCCACATACAGAATGGGCGCGGCCAGGCGCTGAAAGTCGGCCGCTTCGGCGGCGAGTATGTCGAGGTGGCGTAACTCCACCTGGGCTTGGGTCCAGGCCAGGGTTTTGGCCCGGTCAAAGGCGCTGCGGTCGTGGTGCTTGTCGATCAGGTCTAGCAGGGCTTCACGCGTGGGGGCGACCAGTGTCCAGAACGCCACGCGGGCGACTTTGCCCGGCGCGATCAACACCCGCTGGCGCAGCGAGAAAATCGGGTCGAGAACCGTACCGACGGTGTCGGACAGCGCCTGTCCCTGGCGGATCACCGCAGCGGCATGCAGGGCGCAACTGCGCCCGAGAAAGCGGGCACGGTCGGTTTCATATTGCACAGCGGCGCTCTGCTCACCTTCCACCACGGCAAAGTGTGCGGCCCACAGCGGCTGCTCATTGGCGCTGCGCGGGCGTCGCGAAGCAATCAGGGCGGCAAAGGCTGGCAGGTATTCGGTGACCACAAAGAGTTTGGAAAACGCCGGGTGAGCGCTGTCGCTGGCCGCGCTGGCCAGTACCAGTTCAGCGTAGGAGGTCAGTTCGATTTCCCGCATGACACGGCCGCTGTTCGTCAGCGAGACGCGGCGTACTTCACCGTCATCCTCACCGGAAACCAGCACTTCCAGTGCGGTGCCGAGGGAGCCATCTTGTCGGCTGTAGCTGGCGTAGTCTTCGGCAAACACCACTTCGTCGTAGGGGCTGTGACTGCTGGGTTGGGCACCCAGTGACCAGTGCAGGTCATTGTGCATGTCCCAAAGAAAGATAAAGGAGCCATGCGCATCGCGGGTGCTGTCGGCTTGCCAGCGGGTCACGGCGACGTCGCGCCAGCGGCTGTAACCGCCGCCGCTGGCAGTGAGCATGACGCTGTAGCGGCCGTTGCTGAGCAGGTGGGTGATCGGCGGGCCGCCATTGAAGTGGTTCAGGCGTCGTTCGCTGTGCAAGGCACAGTCGGCCGCTGCGGCGCAGGCGCTGACTTCTTCGGCGCGCGGATGGGCCACGGCAACATTGCGCGGCATGCGTTCTTGCAAGAGCCGCTCGCAAGCCTGAATCATCGGCTCGCGGTGAAAGCGCGCGCGCATTTGGCCGTCATGCAGGGCGTTGGCAATGGCCACGATGGTCATGCCTTGGTGGTGGGCCATAAAGGTCTGCACGATGGCGAAGGGTTGTTCATCCGGCAGGCGCGTGGGGGTGAAATCCAGCGCTTCATAAAAGCCGTAACGGCCCAAAGCGCCTAACGCGTCCAGCCGCTGATAGTTGGCCAGCGCGGCGTGTGGGTCGACCATGGTGGCCAGCCCCGTGGCATAGGGCGCGATCACCCGGTTGGCGGACAGGCCGCGTTTGAGGCCAAGGCCCGGCACGCCGAAGTTGGAATACTGGTAGGTCAGCTCCATGTCGCGGGCGTTGTAGGCTGATTCGGAAATCCCCCAGGGGATGTTCAACGACGCGCCATAGGCGGCCTGCCGTGCCACCACCAGGCGGTTGGTCTGCTCCAGCAGGCTACCGGCTGGCGCGCGCATAACCAGCGAGGGCATCAGGTATTCGAACATCGACCCCGACCAGGAAATCAGTGCCGAGCCATTGCCCAACGGGGTGGACGTGCGTCCCAGTCGAAACCAGTGACGGGTTGAGACATCCCCTTTGGCGATGGCGAACAGGCTGGCCAAGCGTGCTTCCGAGGCGAGCAGGTCGTAGCAACTGCTGTCGAGGTTGTTGTCGGCCAGGCAGAAGCCAATGGACAGCAGTTTGCGTTCAGGCTCTAACAAAAACGCGAAATCCATGGCCAGGGCCATGGCGCGCGCTTGCGCAGCGGTGCGGCTCAGGTCGACATGCAGTTGGCTGCGTTGCGTATCTGTGAGTTGCGCATCGTGCAGCAGATCGCCAATCGCCTGGGCGAGTGCTTGCAGCCAAAACTGCAGGTCATTCACTTGCTGCTCATCGTCGAGTTGCGCGATGCCGCTGGCCAACAGCGCGGCTTTGTCAGTCAGACGTAGAAGGGTGGGCAGAAGGCTGAGCAGCGGCTGGCTGCCCTGTAGATCGGTGGCAATTTGTTGCAGCAACTCATCCATCTGGCGGCCGCGCTCGCTGGCAGCGGCGGACATTGTCGCCAGCGTGGCGCAGGCCAGTTGCAAGTTGTCTTGCAGGCCCTGGCGCGCATCGAGGCTGATGGGGCTGTGCAGCCATTCTTCACAGGCATTGGCCACCACCAGCAGGTGGCCAGCCAGGTTGCCGCTGTCAACTGAGGACACGTAAGCCGGTGCCAGTGGGTGCAAGTTCTGGGTGTCGTACCAGTTGTAGAAGTGCCCGCGATAACGCGGCAATTGCGCCATGACTGTCAGTGTGGCGTGCAGGCGGTCGAGGCTGCGCTGGGTGCCGATCCAGCCGAAGTCACGCGCGGCAATGGCGCAGAGCAGGTACAGGCCCATGTTGGTCGGTGAGGTGCGGTGGGCAATAACGGGTTTGGGATCATCCTGAAAATTATCCGGTGGCAGTTGGTTGTCTGCGGGGGTGACGAAGGTTTCGAAGAAGCGCCAGGTGCGGCGCGCGATCAGGCGCAGTTCGACGGTTTGCGCAGGCTCGATAACCAAGCGTTTGCTTGCGGCTGGCGAACGGCTGACCCACAGCGCAATGGCGGGCGCGCTGAGCCAAAGTACGGCAAAGGGCAGTATCAGCGGCCAATTGGCAGGTGAGACGAGCAGGGCCGCAGCGCCTATCAGCAGACCGAGTACGGTACCGCCGGCCATGCCACGGTAAAAACCGGGCAACTTAAGCCGTGGGCTGATGGCGGCTTGTGCTGCGGTGGTCCATTCCAACAGGTGGCGACGGCTGATCAGCAGGCGATACAAGGTGCGACTGATCGCATCGAGCATCCGCCAGCTTTGGTCGGCAAGGAAACTCAGGTCGAGGGCGCAGTGCTGCACGGCCAGTAACAGGTCGTCACGCAGGGTGCCCAGGTGGCTGCGCCAGCGAATTCCGGCACGCGCCGGCAGCAGGCCGAAGCACAGCGGCAGCAACGCCGGAATCAGCAGGCTGGCCAACAGCATGAGGCTGGCGCTGAGTGCTGCTGGCATGGGCAAGCACCAGCTCAGGCCCAGGGCCGCCAGCGTGGTGGGGGCCAGCACCGAGCGGCGCAGGTTGTCGAGCATCTTCCAGCGGCCGATGCTCGGCAGCGCCTGTGGGCCGCTGCATGGCCCGAGAAGCCAAGGCAGTAACTGCCAATCGCCGCGGGTCCAGCGGTGCTGGCGTTTACCGGCAACGTCATAGCGCGAGGGGAATTCTTCGACCACTTCGACATCCGAGGCCAGCCCGGCGCGGGCAAAAACCCCTTCGAAGAGGTCGTGGCTGAGCAGGCTGTTTTCTGCCACGCGGCCAGCCAGTGCAGCCTCAAAGGTATCGATGTGGTAGATGCCTTTGCCGGTAAAGGAACCTTCGCCAAACAGGTCTTGATACACATCGGACACCGCCGCAGCGTACGGGTCCATGCCGCCTGGGCTGGAGAAAACCTTTTGGTACAGCGAGCCTTCACGCTGTAAGGGCAGTGCAGGGGTGACCCGGGGTTGCAGAATGCCGTAGCCACCGACGACCCGTTGCAGGTGCTCATCGAAGCGCGGCTGGTTCAGCGGGTGGGCCATTTTGCCGATCAGGCGCAGCGCGGCATCTCGCGGCAGGCGGGTGTCGGCATCCAGGGTGATGACATAGCGCACGTCTGCGGGGATGCGCTGGCTGAGCCCGGGCACGTTGCAAAAACTGGTGTCAGCTGCGCCGCGCAGCAGGCGGTTGAGTTCGTGCAGCTTGCCGCGTTTGCGCTCCCAGCCCATCCAGGTGTTTTCGCTGGGGTTGAACTGGCGACGCCGGTGCAGCAACAGAAACCGACTGCCACCCATACCGGCGCCATAGCGCAGGTTGAGCTGCGCAATGGCGCTGCTCGCCAGTTGCAGCAGGGCGTCGTCGCTGGCCCGGTGTTCTTGCTCGGCATCCAGACCGTCGGTCAGCAGGGCAAAGGTCAGGTCGCCACCCTGGCCAGCCAGGTGATGCACTTCCAGTCGCTCGATCTGTTCCAGCAGGTCGGCCTCGCTGCCCAGCAGGGTCGGCACGGCAATCAGTGTGCGCAGGTGGCTGGGCACCCCTTCGCTCAACTCCAGGCCGGGCAGAATCATGGCCCCGCAACTGGCGCTGACCGCACGATTAATCAACGCAGTGGCCACTTCGCTGGCGGGCAGAAAACCCAGCACAGCAAGTGCCAGCAGCCAGCCGTGGCTGACGCCTTGGCCTGCAAGCAGCCATAGCCCCAGACCCAACAGCACGCTGCCCAGTCCAACAATGGCGGCCACATAACCACGCATGCCGAGGTGGATGTGGCCTCGGCTGATGCGTAAACGCAGCGGTGGACGAAAGCCGATCTGCTGTTCCAGAGCCCTGCGGCCTTCAGCAATCAGGTGATAACCGGGGTCGCTGCAACGCGGGTCGCAGGTTGGGTTTTGGCGCGCCTGGTGCGCGGCCTGCAAGGCGCGTTCGGCAACATCCAACTCACTGCAGGTGCTGCCCCGCGCCAATTGCTCAATGGCGCTGCGGTAGTGGTTGCGGGTGGCAAAATCCATCGCGGCAAAGTCGCTGCGCGCGCCCAGGCAGGCATCCACCAGGCTGACATTCTCGAACAGTTGCGCCCAGTCGATGGAGGAAATCAGGCGCATGCTGTTGATGATATTGCGCACCGTGAGGTTGGACGCGCCTTGACGCTGCTGCGCATGTTGCACCACTTCATCAAGGCTGCTGCCCTGCGCGCCGAGGCGATCCTCCAGCCAGCCGAGGGCAGGCGTGGTCAGTGGATCATGGTCGCGCAGGCGCTTTGCCAGTTGTGCGGCAAAGGGTTCACTCAGGGGCGCGTTTGCCTGTTCGTTGAGTAGCTTGTCGCGCAATAACGGCCCGGTCTGTGGTTCCAGTAAACGGTTGGCCAGCGCGTCGGCCTCGGCCCGAGCCTGGCGTCCGGCGGTCATTTGGTCGGCCAGGCGGCGCAGGTTTTCAATCAGCACAATGCGCAGGGTAATGGCCACTGCCCACAACTCGCCGATGGTCAGCGGTTGGACCTGCTGATAAGCGACGATAAAACGCTGCAAGGTGTCGGGGTCGAAATGGCTGTCGGTGTGGGCGATAAAGGCCCAAGCCAAGCCCAGCACTCGTGGGTAACCGGCAAACGGTCCCACGCCCAGCTTGGGCAGTTGGCGGTAGTAGCCGGGCGGCAGGTCATCGCGGATTTCGCGGATTTGTTCTTCGACCAGGTGGTAGTTGTCCAACAGCCACTCGGCCGCTGGCACCACGCCGCGCCCCTGCGCCAGTTCGGCAGCGCTGGCGCGGTAGGCGGCGAGCAGCACTTTGGCGTTATCGTCCAGGCGGCGGTGCAGCGACAATACCGCTGGCGGTTTACTGTGCACTTGCTGGGCGGCGGCCAAGGTTGCGGCGTGTTGTTCGAGGCGTTCGATGCCGAACAGCTCCTCGCGCACCGGGGCGTGATCAAACCATGGCGAAACGCCGGATGTACGGCGCAGCAGGGCAGTGAAGACTGAGGTCATGTGGCGCGGTTCCAGCCATCGAGGCGTGCGCGATGGGTGTCGAGGCGCGATACCCATCTGAGAAGCCGCGACAGCGGACCTGCGAATTCAGTACGGCCTGGTCGGTGCAGGCGAAGGCGCTCGCATACAGCGCTTAAGAATGCTGTCGCAGCATTCGCAGTACCCTACAGAGCGCAGTGTGTGGGTGTCTGTTCGCTAACGGACATAAGCACAAATGAATGCTTGGCTAACGCAGTTGCGCTTCGGCCAGGGTCAGGCAGCGCGGGATGCGAGTGGCGTCCCAGTGTTGGCTGGCCCAGCGCAGCAGTTCGCCGGGGCTGGCGTAATCGGCGGCGTGCGGCAGCGCTTGGCCAAGGGCGCGTAGGGCGCGAATCAACAGCGGCGTGGCCTGGTCGACGGGTAGCGGGGGCGAGCGGTAGGACTTGCCCAGTTTGTGGCCGTCGGGCTGGATAATCAGCGGCACGTGCAGGTAGCGCGGCTGTGGCAGGCCGAGCAATTCTTGCAGGTACAACTGGCGTGGCGTGGAGTCGAGCAAATCGGCCCCGCGCACCACATCGGTGACGCCCTGCCAGGCATCATCAAGCACCACGGCCAGTTGATAGGCGTACAGGCCATCGCGCCGACGAATCACAAAATCCCCGACTTCGCGGCCCAGGTGCTGCTGGTATTCCCCTTGCACCCGATCGGTAAAGCGGTAAACCAACTCGGGGACGCGCAGGCGAATGGCGGCATCGCTAAACCCGTGCCCGGCATTGCGGCAGGTGCCGGGGTAAATACCCTGATGGCCTTCCAGTTGTTTGCGCGAGCAGGTGCAGGCATAGGCCAGGCCCTGATTGAGCAGGCGGTCGACCAGTGCGGCGTATTCAGCGTGACGTGTGCTCTGGCGCACCAGTTCGCCATCCCACTCAAAGCCATAGCTCTCCAGCGTGCTGAGAATGCCCGCCTGAGCACCGGCCACTTCCCGTGGCGGGTCGAGATCTTCCATGCGCAGTAGCCAGCGGCCATTTACCGCGCGCGCGTCGAGGTAGGACGCCAGTGCTGCGACCAAGGAGCCGAAGTGCAGATAACCGCTTGGGGTGGGGGCGAAACGGCCCGTGTAAGCAGGTGGGGTCATAGGCTGTTGCACACGCGCAAGGCAGAAACAACAGAGGGTGCCGAAGCACCCTCTGGGTCAGATCAGGAACCGATCTGCTTTTCTTTGATTTCCGCCAGCGTCTTGCAGTCAATGCACAGGGTCGCTGTTGGGCGGGCTTCGAGTCGGCGGATGCCGATTTCTACGCCGCACGAGTCACACCAGCCGTAATCGTTGTCTTCGATCAGTTGCAGGGTTTCGTCGATTTTCTTGATCAGTTTGCGCTCGCGATCACGGGCACGCAGTTCCAGGCTGAATTCTTCTTCCTGGCTGGCGCGATCCGCGGGATCAGGGAAGTTAGCGGCTTCGTCCTGCATGTGGTGCACAGTACGATCAACTTCCTGCATCAACTCCAGCTTCCACTTATTGAGGATGCCGGTGAAGTGGACGCGCATCCCGTCGCTCATGTATTCCTCGCCCTTTGTTTCTTTGTAGGGTTCGAAACCACGAGTCAATTGACTGCTTTTTGCTTTTGCTTTTGTGGGCATGGATGACCGCCTCTCACTCTCTCTAATCCACTGCGCAGGACGGTGTCCCTTGCCGATTCTACGTCGAGTAGAACTGGCCCTGCGGCTGCAAGCGGGCGAACTTACCAGAACAACTCCCCCTGCGCCACTCCCGGTTGTCGAAGCTGAGACGGGTATGCTTTAGAATCCGCCTCTTTATTCCAACCAAGGCAGCCCCATGGCCCAGCCCTACAGTGCGCGCAGCCGCGCCATAGAACCTTTTCATGTGATGGCCTTGTTGGCCCGTGCCAATCAATTGCAGGCCGATGGTCATGATGTTATCCACCTGGAGATCGGTGAGCCGGATTTCACCACGGCCGCGCCGATTGTCGCTGCCGGCCAAGCAGCGCTGGCCGATGGGCACACCCGCTATACCGCCGCACGCGGTTTACCAGCGCTGCGTGAGGCGATCGCCAGTTTCTACGCGCAACGTTACGGTCTGACGATTGATCCACAGCGTATTTTGATCACGCCAGGCGGTTCCGGTGCCTTGCTGCTGGCCACCAGCTTGCTGGTCGACCCCGGCAAACACTGGTTGCTGGCCGATCCGGGTTATCCGTGCAATCGGCACTTTCTGCGTCTGGTTGAAGGCGCCGCGCAACTGGTGCCGGTGGGGCCGGAGGTGCGTTATCAACTCACCCCCGAGCTGATCAATCGGCACTGGGATGAACACAGCGTCGGCGCGTTGGTCGCATCCCCGGCCAACCCAACTGGCACCTTGCTCAGTCGTGATGAGCTGGGCGGGCTGTCACAGGCGTTGAAGGCGCGTGGCGGGCATCTGGTGGTCGATGAGATTTATCATGGCCTGACCTACGGGGTGGACGCCGCCAGCGTGCTGGAAGTGGACGACGACGCCTTTGTGCTCAACAGTTTTTCCAAGTATTTCGGCATGACCGGCTGGCGACTGGGCTGGTTGGTGGCGCCCCCGGCGGCAGTGCCGGAGTTGGAGAAACTGGCGCAGAACCTCTACATCAGTGCGCCGAGCATGGCCCAGTATGCGGCGTTGGCCTGCTTTCAACCGCAGACCCTGGAGATTCTCGAACAGCGCCGTCATGCGTTTCAGCAGCGCCGTGATTTCCTGCTGCCCGCGCTGCGTGAGTTGGGCTTCAAAATTGCGGTGGAGCCTGAAGGGGCCTTCTATTTATATGCCGACATCAGCGCCTTTGGCGGTGATGCTTTTGCCTTCTGTCAGCACTTTCTGGAAACCGAACACGTGGCCTTTACCCCGGGTCTGGATTTTGGCCGCTACCAGGCTGCGCAGCATGTGCGTTTTGCTTACACCCAGGATTTACCGCGCTTGCAGCAGGCCGTAGACCGCATCAAGCGCGGGCTGATCAGTTGGCGCGCTCATGCGCTTTGACCCCCCGTTGGAAGAGGGGCGCTTGCTGCGCCGCTACAAGCGCTTTCTCGCCGACATTGAGACCGCCAGCGGCGAGGCCCTGACGATCCACTGCGCCAACACCGGCTCGATGCTCAACTGCATGAGCGAGGGTGCGCGCATCTGGTTCAGCCGCAGCAACGACCCCAAACGCAAATTGCCGGGTAGCTGGGAGATTGGCGAAACACCCCATGGCCGCCTGGCCGTGATCAACACCGCGCGCGCCAATGCCTTGGTTGAAGAGGCTCTGCACGCCGGTGTGATCAGCGAACTCAATGGCTTCACGCAGCTCAAGCGCGAAGTGCCTTATGGCGAAGAACGCAGCCGCATCGACTTTCGCCTGGACTACCCGCAGGGCGCGGCGTTTGTCGAAGTTAAGAGCGTAACGCTGGGGTTCGAAGGCAATCGCGTCGCCGCATTTCCTGATGCACGCACCGAGCGTGGCAGTAAACACCTGCGTGAACTGGCCAGCCTGGCCCGTGCGGGCACGCGTGCGGTGCAGTTGTATTGCGTGAACCTGAGCGAAATCGATGCCGTGCGCCCAGCCGTAGAAATCGACCCGGCCTATGCCGCGGCCCTGCGTGAAGCGGTCAGTGCCGGTGTGGAAGTGCTCGCATACGGCACCACGATCAGCGCGCAGGAGGTGCGTCTGGTCAAACGTTTGGATGTGTTGATATAGGCTTTCGCTTCAATCAAGTGTTGCATGGGCCGCTGAGTTGTCCCGCGATTGCTCCGGATGACCAGGCGCATATTAGGTAGGTTGGTGTTGAGCGTAGCGAAGCCCAACAGAGCGCAGGTTGTAGGAGGGGCCGGGCGGCGTTCCGCTTTAGCCGCGAGCTTTTGCGGTATCAGCGCTACGGTGCTGAAAGATCTCCGCTAAAGCGCCTCCCACAGCTGTTTGTTCAATGCTGAGTTCTGCCGGCTGGCAGTTCCTGTTCGGGCTGCATGGCGCAGCGCAGATGCTGTTCAAATAACTCGACGATCGCCGGCCAGCCTTGGCGTGAGGCATGCAACCGTGCATTCAGACGCACCCGGCGCAGGCTTTCGTTGTTGCTGATCAACTCGCTGGCTGCGTCTATAAAACCCTGTTGATCCTCCGCCACCGCCAGCGCACCGTTATGCCCGTGGCGGATATGTTGCGCGGCGGCGGCCTGGTCAAACGCCACCACGCCAAGGCCTGCAGCCAGCGCCTCAAGCACCACATTGCCGAAGGTTTCCGAGAGGCTGGGGAACAGGAATACATCCCCCGAGGCGTAATGCGCGGCCAGTGCTTCACCGCGTTGCAGGCCGCAGAAAACCGCCTCGGGCAGTTGTTGCTGAAGGGCGCTGCGCTGCGGGCCGTCGCCGACCAGAATCAGCTTCAAGCGCCGCTCTGGATGCTTTTGTTGCAAGGCCAGAAAACTTTTACTGAGCAGGGCTAGGTTCTTTTCGGCGGCCAGGCGGCCGACATGCAGCACGGCGATGTCTGTATCGCCCAGCCCCCACTGCGCACGCAGGTCGGCACTGCGTTTGGCCGGGTGGAACAGTTGGCTGTCGACGCCGCGCGCCAGCATGGCTAGGTTCTCGAAGCCACGGCGTTGCAGTTCGATGCGCTGGCTGGCGCTGGGCACCAAGGTCATTTGCGTGCGGTTATGGAACCCACGCAAGTAGTGGGTCAGGGCGCGGGTCAGTAAGCCGTAGCCGTAATGCCCGGTGTATTGCTGAAAGTTGGTGTGAAAACCGCTGACCACCGGGATCTGCAAACGCCGCGCGGCACGCAGGGCGGACAACCCGAGCGGGCCTTCGGTGGCGATGTACAGCACGTCCGGGCGCTGACGTTGCCAGCGGCGCAGCAATTTGTGCATGGATGATTGCCCCCACTGCAAACCGGGGTAGCCGGGCAGCGGCCAGCCACGGGTCAGCAGTTCATCTTCAGTGGCGGCTGTGCGTGGGTCGCTGGATTGCCGTGGGCGCACCAGTTGCACGCGATGACCGCGACCGCGCAGGCCATCGACCAGGCGCCCGAGGGTATTGGCCACACCGTTGATTTCCGGCGGGAAGGTTTCGCTGATCAGCGCGATATGCAGGGTAGCTGTGCTCATGCCTGCAGTGTCGGCTGCTGGTGTGTAGTGACTGTGACGATTAGGTGGCGGTTATGTGTCAGTCGGGCAGGTCTATCAATTGTTGGCGAAGCCAGGCATGCGCGGGGTCGTGTTGCTGCTGCCGGTGCCAGATCAGGCTGACCTGTACCGGCGGCATATCAAACGGCAGTGGCGCGCTCTGCAAGGCATGCAGGGGCGCAAGCGCCGCAGCCAGGCGTGCAGGCACAGTGCCGAGCAGGTCTGTTTGCGCGACGATGGCAGGGATCGGCAAGTAGTTGGGCAGGTGCAGTGCTGTGTGCCGCCGCACCTTGGCCGAACCCAGCACGATCTCCAGCGGCGAACCGCGTCCGGCCCGTGGGGTCACGCTGATATGCCGGGCTTGCTGGTAACCCTCCAGGGTCAGCCCGCCAACAAAGGCCGGGTGACCGGCACGGCCGATGGCCACCAGCGGTTCTTCACGCAGGGGCGCGTAATGCAGTTCGGCGCACTCGAAATGCAGATAGTCGATGGCCAGGTCCAGCGTGCCGCTGGTCAGGCGTTGCACCAGCGAGTCGGCGTCGTCGACTTGCACCTGTAATTCAACCTGCGCTGCGATATGCGCCAAATGCGCCTGCAAACGTGGCAGTAAAGCGGTCTGCGCGTAGTCGTTCAGCGACAGGCTGAACGTGTGCGGCGTTTGCGGATTAAATGCGGCGGTTGGCCCAAGCCCGCTTTGCAACAGGCGCAGGGCCTGGCGCACTGGCACATACAAGGCCTGAGCGCGGGCGGTGGGGGTCATACCGCGCGCGGTGCGCAGGAACAATTCCTCGCCCAGTTGCTGGCGCAGACGCGCCAGGGCGTTACTCACCGTCGATTGGCTCAGGTGCAGGCGCTCGGCGGCGCGGGTCAGGTTGCCTTCCTGCATCAGGGCGTCGAAAACCAGCAGCAGGTTGAGGTCGAGTTGGCGCAAATTCGTGATCAAGAATAATGCTCTTTTGAACTATCCATTATCCGAATGATTCGCCCGCGCCTAAACTCCTGTCAATCCGCAGAGGAGTTTTGCCATGGCTTATAACAACGACAATGCCCAGGCGTTCCGCACACGTTACCGGGCAGCCATTCATCCGCTTTACAACCCCTGGCTGCATGCAGCTTTTGTGCTGCTCTATGGCCTGACCTGCCTGGTGCTGCTGGCGAGTACGCTGCATGCCGTACCGGCTTGGCAATGGTTGCTGGTGCCGCTCACGCTGGTGTTTTTCAGTTGGGGTGAATACCAGGTGCACAAGCGCCTAGGGCACAACAAAACGCGTTTCGGTCAGCTGTTCTACAAGCGCCACACGGGCGACCACCACAGCTTTTTTGTTGAAGGGTTGATGCGTTATGACATGCCGCGCGACTGGCGGGTGATTCTGTTCCCGGCGTGGCTGATCGTGCTCTACAGCCTGCCGTTGCTGGCCGTCTGGTGGCTGCTGGCGCAACTCGACGGCAACCTGGCGGCCTTGGTTGCCGGCAGCATGTTGCTCGGTTACATGAGTTACGAGGTGGTGCATGCCTGTGAACACCTGCCTGCTGAGCACCCGTTGTCGCGCCTGCCGTGGATCCGCCAGATGCGCCGTTTGCACACACTGCATCATCGCCGTGATCTGATGCACAGCCGCAATTTCGGTATTGTTCATCCGCTTATGGATTGGCTCTACGGCACCCTGCATTGGGAGCCTGAAGCGGACCATGAGCAGAACTGCCAGCAGCATCGCCTGCGCTTGTCACGTTCAGCGGACGAGGTGTTGAGTTACGCCGCTGCACCGGCCAACTGGCCGCAGTGGCATCCCTCGTCGTTGCGCATTTATGGTCGCGAAGGGGCGTTAGCTGCAGGGGAAGTGTTTGCAGAAGACATTCATGCTGGTGGTCGTGCGGGCCATCTGCGTTGGGATGTACTCGACTACCAACCCGGCCGCCGCTGGCAAGCCAGCGCCCGAGGCGATCATGGATTGGCTTTGCTGTTGACCTACGAATGTGTGGCGGTGGAGGGCGGTTGCGAATTTATTCGCACCCTGCAATACGGCTTTGACAACGCCCTGATGCGCCTGGCCAACAGCCTGCTGCTGAGCCGGCGCATCGAGCGTGAATCGCAGGCCTCCATGCAGGCGCTGCGCGCTGTACTTGAGGGCTGCGCAGCTTCCTGACTTGGGCTTGAGGTGCAAGGCGCTTAGCCGCGCTCGCGCACCCAGAACAACGTGGCACCGGCCACGGCGGCCTGCATCATCACGATATTGAGCCCAGGCACCAGCAGGCACAGGTAGGTGACGCCGCCAAAACTCAGGCTCTGCCAGCGTTTCTCGCGCAGCCAGGCGAGCATGTCGTCCCAGCTCATCTTGTTGTTGTCAGCGGGGTAGTCGATGTATTGAACAGCCATCATCCACACGCCAAACAGCAACCACAGTGGCGCGGCCAGAATGTTCAGCACCGGAATAAAGCTGAGGATCAACAAGGCGATGGCGCGCGGTAAAAAGTAGCCCAGCTTGCGCATCTCACGGCCCAGGGTGCGTGGCACCATGGCCATCAACTCTGCGCCGCTAAAGGGTGGGAAGTCATCCTGGCCACGCACCACCACTTCGACCTTTTCCGCCAGAAAACCGTTGAACGGCGCGGCAATGATGTTGGCCAGCAGGTTAAAGGTGAAAAACACCATCAACAGCACCAGCACCACAAACAGCGGCCACAGCACGTATTCGAGAAAACTCAGCCAGGTTGGCAGGGTTGGCATAAAGGTGTCGACCCAGCCGGCGAATTGCTGCATGGACAAAACGATCAGCCCGCTAAAAAGAATCAGGTTGATGGTCAGCGGCAATAGCACAAACAGCCGTAAACCGGGGCTGAGGATCAGTTTAAGGCCCTGGCCCAGGTATTGCGGACCGGTCAGCACGGGGGCAGACATGGTGAGGTTTCCTCTAGGTTGAAGTCGCGCCGACCTTACCGGCTTTGCATGGCCGGTGAAAGCTTCTGCAATGGGTGCTAACGATTCAGTCGGGGCTGATAGGGCTTGCCTATGCCTGGCATTGGCAATGCAAATTTCCGCAGGATGGCTGCCGCGCATAGGCTGCGCGGCATTGTCCCTTTGCGGGGCTTTCAACTTGACTGCCTTCCCCTGGTAATTCTGAAAGCCTCCCTTTACTGCACGCTGTTAAGGAGTTGCTGATGTCTGCTGATCGTCATGCCCGCGTGATCATTCTGGGTTCTGGTCCTGCGGGTTACAGTGCTGCCGTTTACGCTGCCCGCGCTAATCTCAAGCCGCTGCTGATCACCGGTTTGCAGGCGGGTGGCCAATTGACCACCACCACGGAAGTGGATAACTGGCCGGGCGATGTGCACGGCTTGACCGGCCCTGCACTGATGCAGCGTATGCAGGAGCATGCCGAGCGCTTTGAAACTGAAATTGTCTATGACCACATCAATGCCGTGGATCTGGCTGGTAAACCGTTCACCTTGGTGGGCGACAGCGGCACCTACAGCTGCGATGCGCTGATTATTGCGACCGGTGCCAGCGCCCGTTACCTCGGGCTGCCGAGTGAAGAGGCGTTTATGGGCAAGGGTGTTTCCGCCTGCGCCACCTGCGATGGCTTCTTTTACCGTAACCGCGAAGTGGCTGTGGTCGGTGGTGGCAACACAGCGGTGGAGGAGGCGTTGTACCTGGCTAACATCGCCAGCAAAGTGACCTTGATTCATCGCCGTGGCAGCTTCCGGGCTGAGAAAATCCTGCAGAACAAACTGCAGTCGCGGGTAGCCGAAGGCAAGATCGTGCTCAAACTCTATGCCGAAGTGGCTGAAGTGCTGGGCGACAACATGGGTGTGACCGGCGTACGCGTGAAGAACAATGACGGTAGCTATGACGAGTTGAGCGTCGACGGTTTGTTCGTGGCCATCGGCCATACGCCAAACACCTCACTTTTTGAGGGGCAGTTGCTGCTCAAGGATGGCTACTTGGTGGTCGACGGCGGGCGCGACGGCAATGCCACCGCCACCAATATCCCCGGTGTGTTTGCCGCGGGTGATGTGGCCGACCATGTGTATCGCCAGGCGATTACCTCGGCCGGTGCCGGCTGCATGGCCGCCCTGGATGTGGAGCGTTACCTCGACGGGCAGTAGGTCTGTGAGTGCGAAAGACTTGATGTAAACCGCAATGCCGCTCACCTGAATCAGGTGAGCGGCATTTTTATGTGGCAGGTACTGTGTGGCGATGGCAAAACTGCGTGGGAGGCGCTTTAGCGGCGAGCTTTTGCAGTGATTGTGTCGTGGTTTAAGCCCCTTCCACATCAGTTGTGGCGGTTTAAACCCAGGTATTGAGTTTCAAATCCCGCGAGCTCATGCGCAGAAACTGGTCACTGGCTTTGACCAGCAAGGCGTGCTCGTCAACCATCAGTTCGTGGCTTGGGCGGCCTTGTGACTCACTGCGATAAAGCGTGCCGCCGTTCTCGTCACGCAGGCGCTGATAACGTTGGCGGCGTGGTTCTACGGTCAGGGTGAGCAAATCGATGTAGGCCACTTGCAGGGATTCACTCTGCCCGGTTTCCAAGGCGCAGCGCTGCAAAGCAGGGGTGTGGGTAAAGGGCGAGTCGGAGAGCATCACCTGCTGGCATTCGCTTAGGTCTGGGCGCAGCTCGCCATTGAGCAGCCAGTTACCGCGCACGTCACGTCTGAGATTGAGGCTGCGCTGGCCATGGTTGTCGACTTTCAGCCACAGGCGGCGAAAGCGCCAGCGCGGATCGCAGTTGATCACGTAGCTGGCCACGATGCTGTTGCCACGTAGGCTTTGCATCAGGTGGCTGGTTGCGTTGATGCCATGCTCGTCGATGTTCAGGCGCAGATTTTCTACACCAGGGTTGTGCCACGGCTTCCATACCAGGGTTTGTTGCATGTACGCGACTCCATGTCGGCAGGTGGCGAGCGCGTTAGGCTGATCGGGGGCTGCAGCCGTTGAGCGCTCGGTCGACTTGTGGCGCGCAGCTTAAAACGCCGCCTGACCGCTGTCTGTCAGCGATTGCCGACAGCTGCGCAAGAGTCTGCACAAAGCGGTCGTAGTTGTCAGGCGTTAATACGCTGCAACGATGGCTGCTCAAATTGAACGCCGACCAGGCCATGGCTCATCAGGGCGCGGATGTTGCCGTGATCACTGTCGTCTGGGGTGGCCAGCACACTGCGGTAATGCTCGCCAAAGCAGCGCAGGGTTTCTTCCAAGCTGAAATTTTCCAGGAGCGCCAGGCCGAGGGTTTTGCACGAGCCTTCGTTCTGCCCGGCGGCGTTATGCACGTTGCCATTGCTAAAGGCGCTGGGTTGGTACTGGTAGTGCTGCGCAATAAAAGCCAGGGTCTCGGCGAACATAAAATGCTCGCCGTGCAGCTTGGTGCGAAAGTCGTGTAGGGCAGACATCAAGATTTTCCTTTATTAAACGCCGCCTGTTGTTCAGCGCTGGCTTCTTTCTGGTACTTGGTTTTCCACTCGGCGTAAGGCATGCCGTACACCTCTTCACGGGCCTCGTCGGGAGTGATGGCGACGCCGATGTCGTCTGCTGCGGCCTTGAACCACTTGGACAGGCAATTACGGCAGAAACCGGTGAGGTTCATCATGTCGATGTTCTGCACGTCAGGGCGTGAACGCAGGTGTTGCACCAGGCTGCGAAAAGCGGCGGCTTCAAGTTCGAGGCGTTCTTGCTCGGTCATGGCGATGCTCTCTGGGGGCAGGCGGGGGGTGATGGCGGCGATGATAAGAGCATGCCCGATTTACGGCAACGGCTCCGGCGCATGAAGCGCCGGGAGTCTGTGTGAGGCAGGTAAAGGTTAACGGTGCGCGGAGAGGGTGATGGACACCGATTCGGCAAAGCGCAGCGCGTGTAGCTTATCGACTTCAACTTCGGCGTAGCGCACGTCAGGGTTGACCATGACCAGGTCGAGGATTTCTTGGGTCATGCGCTCCAGCAAGGCAAAGCGGTTTTCTTCCACATGGCGGATCACCGCTTTGGTGATGGTGCGGTAGTTGAGGGCGTGATCAATGTCGTTGTCGCGCACCGCATCGGCTGCCGGGTAGAGGATGGTGAGGTTGATCAACACGTCCTGCTTGTTGTTGATCTCCTCTTCCTTGATGCCGATGAAGGTGCGCAGGCGCAGATCCTTGACGCGAATGCGCGCCATGCCAGGTTCAAGTCTCGGCATTATTTACCCCGTCCAATCAGTTGCAGGAATTCGTGGCGGGTGTTGCACGACTCGCGAAACGCACCCAGCATCACCGAGGAGGTCATGATCGAGTTCTGCTTCTCGACGCCGCGCATCATCATGCACATGTGTTTGGCTTCGATCACCACCGCCACACCTGCAGCATTGGTTACCTGCTGAATGGCATCGGCGATTTGCTTGGTCAGGTTTTCCTGAATTTGCAGGCGGCGAGCAAACATATCAACGATGCGAGCCACCTTGGACAAGCCCAAGACTTTGCCAGTCGGGATATAGGCCACATGGGCTTTACCGATAAAAGGCAGCATGTGGTGTTCGCAAAGTGAATAAAGCTCGATATCACGGACGATCACCATCTCGTCGTTATCCGACTCGAACAGTGCGCCGTTAACCACCTCGTCGAGGCTCTTGTGGTAGCCATTGCACAGGTACTGCATGGCTTTAGCCGCGCGCTTGGGTGTGTCGAGCAAACCTTCGCGTTCTGGGTTTTCGCCGACACCGACGAGGATTTCGCGGTAATGCTCGGGCATTTGTGGATTCATGATCGTTCCTCGCAGCTGCATCACTTCAGGTGACGGCCGCCGTTGATGGTGAGAGTTGTGCCTGTGACATAAGGGTTGTCGAGCAGATAACGCACGCTTTGGTAGATCACTTCAGGGCCTGGCTCGATACCCAGAGCCGATTTCTTCAGGGTTTTTTCGCGGTAAGCCGCATCGTCATCGGGGTTGAACATGATCAATGCCGGGGCAATGCCATTGACCTTGATTCGGGGGGCAAAACGGGCCGCAAACGACAGCGTAAGGTTGTCGAGACCGGCTTTGCTGGCGCAGTAGGCCGGGCGATTGGCGCTGCCTTTGCGCGCTACGTCATCGCTTAGATGAATGATGTCGGCAACGGCTGACTGGGCCAGTAAGCCTTCGCAATGCAGGTTGATCAGGTAAGGCGCGAGCATGTGCACGTTGAACAGTTGGGTGAACACCGCCGCTTCATCGCCTGGCGTTTCCGCATGCCAGTCGGAGGCGTTGTGCACGATGGCGCGCAGGCTGTCGGTGTGCGACTTCAGTTGCTCGATAAAAGCGAGGATTTGCCCTTCGTTGGCAAAATCCGCTTGCAGAGTAATTGCGCCTGCCGCTTTGAGCTCCTCGATAGCCGGGCGCAGGGTGCGGTACGTGACAATCACCGGGTGGCCATCGGCCAACAGGCGCTGCGCGCAGTGCAAGCCGATTCGCTGGCTGGCTCCGGTAATCAGAATGGGGGCGGTGCTGGCGCTCATGGTCGACTCTGCACAAGAAAAGGGGTGGGTTCAGCGATGTCGCGCCGGGATACCTGACCAGTAAGACGCGGCCTCGACTGAACCTAGAACAAACTTATACCAGTGATTGGTTTTGTACAACCATGCGCGCTGTGCGGTTACTCGTCTGTTTTTGCTTGGATCGCCTATTTCATTGAGCTGCATCGATATTTTTGTTTCGCTTAGTGCCAATAAAATTGTTTTAATCGTGTACAAGTTGGTTTTTATTGTACAGGTGTGGCTATGAAGCTCTGGCAGCTGTGTGTGGCGGTGGTGTGTGGGCGGGTTCGCCGAGTAGAGGTTTTGGCGCTGCGTTGCAGTGGCTACCACGTGCGGGTGGTGATGAGCGACGGCGCTGTGCGTGCGGTGCACTTTGCCGCTGGGCGGTCGTTGTGGCCCGCCATGCCTGTTGTGAAATCACGCTTGCTGCGCTGCGGTGTGCGCAAGGTGTTATTGCTGCAGCCGGAGAGCCACGACGAAATCATCGGTCGGCCTGTTTTGCTAACGGCCGATCCGGGGTTGTGGATGCCTTTGCGCTGATTGAGTGCCAGTCGCCTAGCGCTGATGAATGTCGCACTGTTTGTCCGTGCAGCGCTTGCTGCCTTGAGGGTGCGGCAACCAATTCAGGTGCGGGCGCAAGCGGCAAAACAACAGGTAGCCCAGTTCAAGCAATGGACGCAAAGGCTTCCAGGTAAGCGGTACGGCCCAACGATCTAAGCCGGCAGCGCGCCAACTCCACAGCGTCGCGTCCAGACCGGTGACCCATTGGCCATCGGCAAAGCGGGCGTGCAGGCAATCTTGCAGGGTCTGCTTGCTTTGTCCGACTACGGCGGGGTCGAAGTCGCCCAGGCTGATGTCCACCAGGTTCAGGCGATGCTCGTCGGCGCGGCGGCGCAGCAGTTGAATTTCGCGGGCGCAGAGTGGGCAATCACCGTCGAAATAGAGGGTTAAGGGCCACTGTGGTTGATTGATCATGGTTTAACGCTCTGTATAGGTCTTGTACAAAGTATGCGCTAAACAGCTGAGTTACAATGCGCGCATCCTTTTTTCTGCGATGCCTCCGCCCATGTCCGATCTCGTTGGTGCTTCGTCCCTCGTTTCGAGTGCCCTCAAGCAGGAAGAGCTGTTTCCTATCCGCGAGGTGTCGCGCCTGACGGGCGTCAATCCGGTCACCCTGCGCGCTTGGGAGCGCCGCTACGGCTTGATCCGGCCAACCCGCACCGACAGCGGCCATCGCTTGTATTCGCAGGCCGACATTGAGTCGGTGCGCAGTATTTTGGCCTGGATTGAGCGTGGTGTTGCGGTCAGCAAGGTCGGCAAAATTCTGGCGAAAAGCAGTGCGATTAAATCAGCCAGCGCCCCGGTCTATGAAGAAGTCAGCGCCAGTGAGTGGGGCGAGTGGCAGGCCCAACTGCGGCGCGTGATCGGTGCCTTTGATGAAGCGGGGCTGGATCGCCTGTACGGGCAGATTTTTTCCAGCTACCCCTTGCCTGTGGTGTTTCAGGACATCCTCATGCCGCTTTGGCAGGAGTACCTGTTGCGCCAGGATGAGTATGGTCAAACCAGTGAGTGGCTGTTTCTCGATACCTTTTTGCGCGCCCGTACGCTGCAGCGCTTGCAGGTGATGCGTGCGCAGGTGGATGAGCGCGTTCTGCTGGCCGCGCTGCCTGGGCATTGCCGTGAGTTGGAATTGCTGGTTGCCGGTTTGCTGCTGGGCGGCAGTGATGTCTCCATCAGCGTCCTTGGTCTTGGGCAGCCGCTTGAAGAGCTGGCGCTGGTCTGTGAAAAAGTGCAGCCGCAAGCCTTGGTGCTGTTCTCCAATCAGCCGCCGGCCGATGACCTGCCACGCGTTCTGTCCCGCCTGGCATTGACCTTGGATTGCCCGTTGGTGCTGGCCGGTGACGGTGCAGACTTGGCCGAAGAAAGCCTAAGCGGCTCACCGATTGCCTGCCTGGGCAGTGAAGGGCGGTTGATGCAGCGCCGCCTGCAGCAGTTTCTTGCCGGTCACCTCGATACCTGAATAAGCGTTTAACGCCTCTTGATCTTCGCCTGCTGCTGAGTGGGCGAAGCCTTAGTGTTGCCCAGAATTTCTGTTTTTCGTAATTTACTTGTACAGGTTGTACAAAAAATTACTTGCCATTTACCTTCTCTGGCTATACAAAAGCTGTACATGAAATGTTTATGTACAGCTTGTCTCTACTTGTACAGCCTGAGGACTTAGCAACATGACCCAATACCGCGCACCCCTTCGTGACATGCGTTTCGTCTTTGACGAGGTGCTCGATGCTTATGCCACCTTGCAGTCGCTGCCTAGTCAGCGCGAGTTCGGAAACGACCTCGGTGGCGCCATTTTGGAAGAGGCAGCCAAGCTTGCCGAGAACGTTCTGGCTCCGCTGAACGGCTCAGGTGACAAGCAGGGCTGCCATTACGACCCGCAGAACAAAACGGTGAAAACGCCTGACGGTTTCCGCGAGGCCTACAAGCAGTTTGCTGAAGGCGGCTGGACTGCCCTGGCGTGCAACACCGAGTTTGGCGGCCAAGGCCTGCCTCATGTGCTGAACATGATGGTTGAAGAGATGGTCTGCTCCGCCAACCTGTCTTTGGGCATGTACCCCGGCCTCACTCACGGTGCCATTAACGCGCTGACTGCTCACGGTGCCCGCGAGTTGCAAGAACGTTACCTGCCAAAACTGATCAGCGGCGAGTGGACTGGCACCATGTGCTTGACCGAGCCGCAGTGCGGCACCGACTTGGGCTTGATTCGCACCCGTGCTGTGCCTCAGGCCGACGGTAGCTACGCCATCAGTGGTACCAAAATCTGGATCACCGGCGGTGAGCACGATTTGGTCGACAACATCCTGCACCTGGTGCTGGCCAAGCTGCCCGATGCTCCGGACAGCGTTAAAGGTATCTCTTTGTTCCTGGTGCCTAAGTTCCTTGAAGATGGCAGCCGTAACCCGGCCTTCTGTGGCGGTTTGGAACACAAGATGGGTATCAAGGGTTCTGCCACCTGTGTGATGAACTTTGAAGGTGCGCAAGGCTGGTTGATCGGTGAGCCGAACAAAGGCCTTAAGTGCATGTTCACCATGATGAACTCGGCTCGCTTGATGGTCGGGATGCAAGGCCTGGGTATTGCCGAGAGCGCTTATCAAGTCAGCTTGGGTTTTGCCAAAGAGCGTCTGCAAAGCCGTTCGATGTCGGGGCCGAAAGCGGCTGACAAGCCAGCTGATCCGATCATCGTGCACCCGGATGTACGTCGCATGTTGCTTCGTCAGAAGGTCACCATTGAAGGCTGCCGTGCACTGGCCTACTTCACCGGCCTGCATGAAGACGTTGCCCACGATCACGAAGACGCGAGCGTTCGCGAGCGCGCCGATGATTTGGTCCAACTGCTGACGCCAGTGGTTAAAGCCTTCCTCACAGACGAGGGCTTCAATAGCGCCAACGAAGGCTTGCAGGTGTTGGGTGGCTCTGGCTTCACCGAAGACTGGGGCATCGAGCAACTGGTGCGTGACTCCCGCATCACGCGTATCTACGAGGGCACCAACGGCATTCAGGCGCTTGACCTGGTAGGTCGTAAGTTGGCGCTGGGTGGCGGCCGCGCGGTGCGCAACTACTTCGGCTTGATCGAAGGCTGGCTGAAAGACAATGCACACGCCGACCATGTGGCTGCTGTGGGCGCTGCACTCAAGCAACTGCAGCAAGCCACGATGTGGATTGCTACCGAAGGCATGAAAGACCCCGAGCAGGCCGGTGCGGCAGCAACCCCTTACCTGCGCCTCTTCGCTCTGACCAGCCTGGCCTGGATGTGGGCACGCATGGCGGCGGTGGCCAAGGCCAAGCTCGCCGAAGGCAGCACCGAAACAGCTTTCTATGGCGCCAAGCTGAAGTCCGCCGACTTCTACATGGCACGCGTGCTGACCGAAACAGACAGCTTGTTGGCCGAAGTAAAAGCCGGCAAGAGCACTTTGATGGCCTTTAGCGAAGAGGAATTCGCCGCCTGATACGACTGCGCAATCCGATAGTCATCTACGCCCTTTTCGACTGTCGGATTTTTTTATCCCTACTGCAGGATTTTCCTGCACCTCAGGCCCGCGATTATCGCGGGTCTTTTTTTTGCAGCTGAATCGGCTCTGCATTCAAGTGTTGTTCGCAGCGATGTCGCTGATAAATAAAACGGCGGAGTTGTTCATCATTGTGGGCATCGATTGCATGGAGTTGGTAAGCCAGCAGGCCGCCTTCGGTTGGGCGAACGAACTCAGCGATGATCTCAATAGTGTGACCGTCCTCCATCGGCAGGCGCAGTTGCAAGCGTTCGGCTGGTGCGTGGCTGGTGCCTTGTTCAATCAGCGCGCCGCTTAACGAAAGTTGATGAATCCACAAACCGCTGGGCTCTCCGCTTGGGGTTTGCAGTGCAATAGGCTGCGGCAGCGGTGAGCGCCAGGCACGATTAATGTCGCCTTCATCGACTATTTTCGGGGCGCTCAGCTGCAAGCGATCGTCGTTCAGGCGCACATCAAAGGTCAGCAACTGGTTGGCGACGTGTGCGCTCAGGCTCAGTTGCTCGGTGGCGGCATACTGCGCGAGAAACTCGTTGAGCGACTCAAGCAGGTCTGGCTGTACCTGCACAGTGGTGTCAGGTGGGCTTGAGGTTTGCTGCAACTGACGGATAAAGGCCAGTTCAGCCTGCGTCAGCAGGGCAGGGGCATTCATGGGCGCGGTCTATATCGAGCGTTGGAACAGTTGTGACCGCGCGCGTGCTGTTTAGTTACGGCCTGTCGTCGCCCGCAGATTTTCCAGTTCGGCTTTAAGTACGGCCAATTCAGCTTCCAGCTCTTTGACGCGCTCTTCGGCCAGCACTTGTTCGGTGACGTTTTTCTGAATGCCGATGTAGTAGGTCAGCTGATCGGCATCGTTGACCACCGGCGTAATCGACAGCTCGTTCCAGAACGGGCTGCCGTCTTTGCGGTAGTTACGAATGATCTGTCGGCAGGGGCGGTGCTGCTTGACGGCCTCGCGGATGGCATCCAGACCGGCTTGGTTGCGGTCGCCCGCCTGCAAAAAACGGCAGTCCTGATACAGGATGTCTTCGCTGGCATAGCCGGTGAGCTTTTCAAAAGCCGGGTTGGCATAGATCAGGATGTTGTCATCACCTTCTTGTTCGGCAACCACGATGCCGTCGTTGGAGGCGTTGATCACCAGTTGCAACAGTTTGGCGTTGATCATGAGGCGAGTTCCCAGTCTATGTCCGCTGCATTCTAAAACATCCGGGCGGGCTGTCTACTTGCGGCATAATGCCGTGATTATCGACTTGGTTCTGTATGTTTCGGAGTTTTGCATGAAGATCGCCCTCTTTTCCGGCTCGGTTTACGGCACCGCCGAGGAAGTTGCCCGTCACGCTGAGCGCGTGCTGAAAGCCGCTGGCTTTGACGCCTGGCACAACCCGCGGGCAACGCTGGCCGACGTGCAGGCCTTTGCCCCAGAGGCTTTTTTGACCGTGACCTCAACCACCGGTATGGGCGAATTGCCAGATAACCTGCAGCCGCTGTATTACGCCATCCGTGATCATTTGCCCGCCTGGAGCGGCCTGCCGGGCGCGGTGATCGCCCTGGGTGATTCCAGCTATGGCGACACGTTTTGCGGCGGTGGTGAGTTGGTTCGTGAGTTGTATGCCGAACTGGGCCTGCGTGAAGTGCAGCCCATGCTGCGTTTGGACAGCAGCGAAAGCGTCACACCCGAGACCGATGCCGAGCCTTGGTTGGCCGACTTTATAGCGGCGTTAAAAAACTGATGCACCCGCGCGCGCAGGCGTTGATCGAAGCGCTGAACTTGCAGGCGCATCCAGAGGGCGGCTATTACCGCCGCCTGTTTGAGTCGCCGCAGACAGCGCCTGATGGCAGGTTGTGCAGCACCTCGATTGTGTTTCTGCTCCCCGCCGGTGCCGTCAGCCGTTGGCACCGGGTGGATGCCGATGAACTGTGGCACTTCTATGAAGGCGCACCGCTTGAGTTGCTGATTGCCGAACAGCCGGATCAACCCGTTCGGCATGAGCGACTTGGCCCTGTGGCGGCGGAGCAAATGCCGCAGCGTGCGGTGGTGGCGCACGCCTGGCAGGCGGCGCGCAGTTTGGGCGATTTCACCTTGGTTGGCTGCACAGTCGCTCCGGGGTTTGATTTTGCCGGGTTCAGCCTGCTGCGAGATGAGCCACTGGCGCAGCATGAATGGCCGCTTTTGCGCGGCTACCCCGAACTGCTGTGACCCCTAAGGCCACCATGCTGGCCGCCAGAGCAACTTCGTTTTAGTTGCAGACTGGCTAGACTCCTCGGCATTCATAACAACAAATGCTGAGGGATCAACCATGACTGCCGCCCACGCTCTGCCTGTTGCCAACCTCAAAGACCAAGTGTCTGCCGCCGAATGGCAAACCCGCGTTGACCTCGCTGCCTGTTACCGCCTGATCGCCCTGTATGGCTGGGATGACCTGATCTTCACCCATATTTCCGCCAAGATCCCCGGCAGCGAAGATTTCCTGATCAACCCCTACGGCCTGATGTTCCACGAAATCACCGCCTCCAGCCTGGTGAAGATCGATTTGGCCGGCAACAAGCTGATGGACAGCCCCTTCGACATCAACCCGGCGGGTTACACCATCCACAGTGCCGTGCACGAGGTGCGTCACGATGTCGGCTGTGTGTTGCACATTCATACCCCGCAAGGCATTGCCGTTTCGGCGCAGAAACAGGGCTTGCTGCCGTTGTCGCAACAGTCGTTGTTTGTGCTCGCCAGCCTGGCTTACCACGGTTATGAAGGGGTGGCGCTGAACCACGATGAAAAGGCGCGCTTGCAGGCGGATCTGGGCGACAAGAATTTTATGATCCTGCCCAACCATGGCCTGCTGACCGCTTTTGGCAGCATCGCCGATGCCTTCCTCGGCATGTTCACCCTGCAGCGTGCCTGCGAAATTCAGGTGATGGCGCAGAGCGGTGGGGCGGAGCTGATCCATATCCCGCAAGCGATTCTCGACGGCGCACGGGCGATGATGGCTGGGGTGATGAAAAGCCCACAGGGCATGGGCGGCGCTCTGCCGTGGCCGGCCCTGCTGCGTAAACTCGATCAGCAGATGCCGGGTTACGCCGCATGAGTACGCTGCCCGGTATTGCCCTGGCGCAGTGGCGTGCGGCGGGTTTGGATTTCAGCTTTAACGGCCATGCCATTCGTTACTGGACAGCCGGGCAGGGTGAACCGCTGTTGCTGATTCACGGTTTTCCGACCGCCAGTTGGGATTGGCATTACCTGTGGGCGGCGCTGGCCGAAAAGTACCAGGTGATTGCCTGTGACATGCTCGGCTTCGGCGATTCGGCCAAGCCTCGCGGGCATGCCTACAGCCTTCTGGAACAGGCTGATCTGCAGCAGGCATTGCTGGCGCATCTGGGTGTCAGCAAACCGGTGCATGTGTTGGCCCATGACTATGGCGACAGCGTGGCGCAAGAGTTGCTGGCGCGTCATCAAGCAGGCCGCGCACAACTGGCGAGCTGTGTGTTCCTCAATGGCGGCTTGTTTCCAGAAACCCACCACCCGGTCTTGGTGCAAAAACTATTGCTCAGCCCCATTGGCCCGCTGATCGGTCGGTTGTTCAGCCGCAAAAAGCTGGCGCAAAGCTTTGCCAAGGTGTTCGGCCCGCAGACCCAGCCCAGTGCCCGTGAACTGGATGATTTCTGGAGCCTGATTGCCGCCAATGATGGCCCGGCGGTGATGCACCGGTTGATCCGTTACATGCCGGAGCGCCGTGTGCAGCGTGATCGCTGGGTGGCCGCCATGCAGGCGACCCGCGTGCCGATGCGGGTGATTGATGGCGCTGTGGACCCCATCTCCGGTGCGCACATGGTGGCGCGCTACCGTGAGCTGATCAGCAACGCCGATACCGTGCTGCTCGAGGGCATTGGTCATTACCCACAAACCGAAGCCCCTGAACAGGTGCTTGAGCATTACCTGCAATTTCGTCAACGTTTGGAGTCTGCTGCATGCAACGACGCACTGTTTTAAAAGGCGCGGCCCTGGGCGGCGTGGCCCTAGTGGGGGCTGGTTTTTGGGCGCTGCCCGTTGCCGACGCGCCTGCGGCTGTGACGCTGGAAGGCGCGCAGCAGGTGCTGGCCGGTTTGGTGGATAAGCCCTTGCTGAGCCTCAAGGGCTGGAGCCCCACTGAGGTGTTCAACCACTGCGCGCAGAGTATTGAGTACTCCATCAGCGGTTATCCCGAACTCAAACCCCAGTGGTTTCGCAGCAGCGTCGGGCCGCTGGCTTTTAGTGTATTTGCCGCGCGCGGAGCGATGCGTCATCCGCTGGATGAGGTCATTCCCGGTGCTGCCGCACTTAATTCGCCGGCCACGCTGGCCCAGGCGCTGCAACGTTTACAGCAGGCCTTCAGCGATTTCGCGGCGTACCAAGGCGAGCTGCAACCTCATTTCGCCTACGGCGCGCTCAGCCATGCCGACTACGCGCAAGCGCATGTGTTGCACCTGTACAACCACATGAGCCTGATCCGTACCGCCACTGCGTGAAACAGAAGACCCATAGCATTCGCCGCTAAAGCGCCTCCCACCGCTGATTTCAACTGACGCTAGGTGTGGGAGGGGCTTTAGCCGCGACGAACGGGCACCTTTAATGCGCTTGCCTTACCTGACTATCCCGCTGCTTTATCGCGCACCATTCAGCGTGACTTGTATCTATTGTGACCCGAGCACGTCTGCTGGACACTCAGGACATTGTTAATCTGCCGAGGAATGCTGCATGAGCGACGCCATCCGTTTTCAAGATCAGGTTGTAATCGTTACCGGTGCTGGCGGTGGTTTGGGTCGTGCCCATGCGCTGCTGTTTGCCAAACACGGTGCCAAAGTGGTGGTTAACGATCTGGGCGGCAGCACCCACGGTGAAGGCGCCAATGCATCGGCCGCCGATAAGGTGGTTGAAGAAATTCGCGCCGCAGGCGGCACCGCAGTGGCCAACCACGACTCGGTGACCGATGGCGAAAAAATCGTGCAGTGCGCTTTGGACAACTTTGGCCGCATCGACGTGGTGGTCAACAACGCCGGCATTCTGCGCGACAAGACCTTCCACAAGATGGAAGACGCTGATTGGGAGCTGGTTTACAAGGTCCACGTTGAGGGTGCCTACAAAGTCACCCGCGCCGCTTGGCCGCACATGCGCGAGCAAGGCTATGGCCGGGTGATTTTCACCTCATCCACCTCTGGCATCTACGGCAACTTCGGTCAGTCTAACTACGGCATGGCCAAACTGGGCTTGTACGGCCTGACCCGCACCCTGGCCATCGAAGGTCGTAAGAACAACATTTTCGTCAACGCCATCGCCCCTACGGGCGGCACGCGCATGACCGAAGGTCTGATCCCGCCGCAGGTGTTCGAGCAACTCAAGCCTGAACTGGTCAGCCCGCTGGTGGTGTACCTGGCAAGCAATGCCTGCGAAGAAACCTCAGGCCTGTTTGAAGTCGGCGGCGGCTGGATGGGTAAAGTCCGCTGGGAACGCAGCTTGGGTGCCGGTTTTGACCCGCGCGAAGGTTTCAGCCCGGAAGATGTAGCGGCCAATTTTGCGCAGATTTGCGACTTCGACGGCGCTGCTCACCCGAAGGACAACATCGAAGCCATGAAAGAAATGATGGCAAATCTGCAAAAGTTCGTGGTTTGAGCCTTTGCTGAGTTGAGCTGAATCTGGGCCGCTCTTGTAGCGGCCTCGGATTGCATCCGGGCTACTGCGCCCACGTCCCCGTAAACGTCGCGCAGCCCGTAGTCTCGTAGCCTGGATAGCGAAGCGTAATCCGGGGCGCTGTCCGCACACTCTAATTAAGCACGTTAAACGCCAACCCTCACGACTTGCCCGGTATTCCATAGCGGCGTAATCGCATGGCAATGGCGCTGTGTGACGTTTGCAGGCGTGCCGCCAGTTGCCGTGTGGATGGGTGGCTGGGGTAGAGCTTTTCCAGCAGGGCTTTCTCAAACGTGGCCACTGCCGTCTCTAGGCTTTCGACCTCGCCGTCAGCCTGTTGCGCCGCCACCGCCGTTCCGGCGATATCGAGGTCATCAATCTGCACCAGATTGCTTTCGCAAATAGCGGCCGCACGGAAGATCACGTTCTGCAATTGCCGCACATTGCCCGGCCAGCGGTTGCCCAGCAATGCCGGGTAGGTGTCGGGCGTCAGGCGGCAGGGCAAGCGTTGAATCTGTGCGCAGGCGTGCTGCATAAAGTGGCGCGCCAACAGCAGAATGTCCTGGCCACGCTCGCGTAGCGGTGGCACGTCCAGCTTGAGGACGTTCAGGCGATAGAACAGGTCTTCGCGGAAGCTGCCCTCGCTGACCATCTTTTCCAGATCACGGTGAGTGGCGCTGAGAATGCGCACGTTGACCCGCAATTCACGCTCGCCACCGACCCGGCGAAAGGTGCCGTCGCTTAAAAAACGCAGCAGCTTGGCCTGCAGGTAGGGCGACATCTCGCCGATTTCATCGAGAAACACCGTGCCCTGGTTGGCCAGTTCCAGCAGGCCCGGTTTGCCGCCGCGTTGGGCGCCGGTAAACGCGCCGGGCGCATAGCCGAACAGCTCGCTTTCGGCGAGGTTCTCCGGCAATGCCGCGCAGTTGAGCGCAAGGAATGGCGCAGTCCGGCGCGTGCTGATGGCATGGCACGCGCGTGCGACCAGCTCCTTGCCGGTGCCGGTTTCGCCTTGAATCAGCAGTGGTGCATCCAGCGCGGCCACGCGTTGTGCACGGGCTTTCAGGTTGCGGATGGCTGCCGAGTCGCCCAGCAGCGAATCAAAACCTTCGGCATGATCGTGGTGCAGCGCCGCCAGGCGTTCGCCAATCCGGCTGGGTGCATAGAGGCTCAGCAAGCCGCCCGCCAGTTGCCGCGCGTGGCCCTCCACGCCTTCAGTAATGGGCTGCGCGTCCAGCAGCAGGGCTTGGCCTTTGAGCGTGACTTCACGCATCGGCAGGCGAAAGCCGTGCTCCAGCAATTCAAGTTGCAGCGGGTTGTCGGCAAACAACTCGCCGATACTCAGCCCCTCGGGAGGCTGGCCGCACAGCTCAATCAATGCCGGGTTGGCCAGCAGCACGCTGCCCTGACTGTCGACCGCCAGTACCGGGTCGGTCATTGCCGCCAGCAGGGCGTCGAGTTGCAGATGACGGCGTTGGCCGGGGAGGATGTCGACGATGGTCACCGCCTGCACGCCGCGCACCTTGAACAACGCCTCGCGCAGTTCGTCCAGCACCTCGGGGCTCAAGGTGGGGGCGTCGATATAAACGTTGGGCGGCACCATCTCCACCGCATCCAGGTTGAGGTTGCGCCCGCCGAGCAGGGCCAGCACTTCCTGGGTGATACCAACGCGGTCGATAAAGGTGACGTGAATACGCATGGATGCGGGCGGCCCACTGGTTTACAGGTGCGCCAGTATGCCCGGTCTGCGGGGCTTAGTTAACCGAAGGGCGCTTAACCGCAGCTGAGGCGGATGATCACTTCGCTTTCATCGATATCGATATTCAGGCGCTGCGGGTTGTAATCCATGGTGGCGGCGTCGCCGGGGGCGAGGACGCGCAGGGTGGCGGCGTTGGACTGTTGCTGCACCTGCTCGATGCGTTTGGCGTTGGCGGTTTGCCCGAGTACGTCGCGAATGTTGTCGACGTTGCAGGCTCCGCTGATTTCAGCGGCCTGTTCGGCGGCAGGCTGTGAACTGCACCCAGCCAGCAGGGCGAGCACGCTGAGGCTGGCGAGGAGGTGACGAAGCGCCATGGTCGATGTCCTTGTCTGAGGTCGAACGTGGGTCAGCCTAGCAGTCGTCTACACCGGCACTCAATGCTAATTCACCCCATCCTGCGTTCGGCATTTCCGCCCGCCGGCACAACTCCCTACAATGGCGCTTTTGCCCCACGTAGGAGGTTTTGTGCACGCGGTGATCTCGATTCAACAGCTGAACAAAACCTACGCCAGCGGCCATCCGGCGCTGCAGGACATCAATCTGGACATTCGCCCCGGCGAAATCTTTGCCTTGCTCGGCCCCAACGGTGCGGGCAAGACCACGCTGATCAGCATCATCTGCGGCATCGTCAATCCAGGCGGCGGTCGGGTGTTGGTGGGCGGCAAGGACATCATCAAGGACTACCGCGCCTCGCGCTCGCAGATCGGTCTGGTCCCGCAGGAGCTGGTCAGCGATGTGTTTGAAACCGTCTGGGCGACGGTGAAGTTCAGCCGCGGCCTGTTCGGCAAGAAGCCCGATCCGGCCTATCTGGAGCAACTGCTCAAAGACCTGTCGCTGTGGGAAAAGCGCGACGCAAAGATTTTCGAACTGTCCGGCGGCATGAAGCGTCGGGTGATGATCGCCAAGGCGCTGAGCCACGAGCCACAGATTCTGTTCCTCGACGAGCCCACCGCCGGCGTCGACGTCGAGCTGCGCCGCGACATGTGGAACATGGTGCGCCGTCTGCGTGAGCGTGGCGTGACCATCATCCTCACCACCCATTACATCGAAGAAGCCGAGGAAATGGCCGATCGCATTGGGGTGATCAGCAAGGGCCGGATCATTCTGGTGGAAGACAAGCAGGCGCTGATGCACAAGCTCGGCAAGAAACAGCTGACTCTGCAACTGCAACAGCCGCTGGTGAGCATCCCCGCCGAGCTGGCCCGTTACCCGCTGGAATTGAGTGATGAGGGCCGTGCGTTGGTGTTCACCTTCGACACCCAGAGTGAGCACACCGGCATTGCCGAGCTGCTCAAGGACTTGGCCCAGCACGGCATCGATTTCAGGGATTTGCAGTCCAGCCAAAGTTCACTGGAAGAGATTTTTGTCGAATTGGTAAAAGGGGCACGTGCATGAATCTGTATGCCATCAAGGCCATCTACCTGTTCGAGCTGGCGCGCACCTGGCGCACCTTGCTGCAAAGCATCGCCACCCCGGTGATCAGCACCTCGCTGTACTTCGTGGTATTCGGTTCGGCCATCGGCTCGAGCATGACTCAAGTGCAGGGCGTCAGTTACGGCGCGTTTATCGTGCCAGGGCTGATCATGCTGGCGCTGCTCACCGAGAGCATTTCCAACGCTTCGTTCGGCATCTACATGCCCAAGTATTCGGGGAGCATCTACGAGCTGCTGTCCGCGCCGGTGTCCTACCTGGAAATCCTGATTGGCTATGTTGGCGCGGCGGCGACCAAGTCGATCATTCTCGGTTTGGTGATCCTGATTACCGCGCGGCTGTTTGTCGATTTCGAGATTCTTCACCCGCTGTGGATGCTGGCGTTTCTGGTGCTCACCGCGCTGACCTTCAGCTTGTTCGGTTTCATCATCGGCGTGTGGGCCGATGGCTGGGAGAAATTGCAGGTGGTGCCGGCGCTGATCGTCACGCCGCTGACCTTCCTCGGTGGCGCGTTTTACTCGATCAGCATGCTGCCGCCGGCTTGGCAGACCGTGACCTTGTTCAACCCGGTGGTGTACCTGATCAGCGCATTTCGCTGGAGTTTTTACGGTGTGTCCGATGTGAATGTGGGGCTGAGCCTGGCCATGATTCTGGGCTTTTTGCTGCTGTGCATTTTGGCGGTGGGCTGGATTTTTAAAACCGGCTATCGCCTCAAAAGCTGATGCGTTTTAACGCTTCGGACAACTTTTGTTTGATTTGCTGTCATCAGCCTGTAACCCACGGAGCGCATGGCATTGGCCACATTGGCGAGGTCACGACCGGGGCGACGGGCTGAAGATATTCAATTTGGGGGCTTGCCTAAAGGGGGGCTAGGTGGCGTAGGCTGAGATTGTCGCTTAGTTGAGCGGCGCTATTCGCGAACAGTTGAAGAAGGAAAGCTTTATGCAAATCCAAGTTCACAGCGATAACCATATCGAAGGCAGCGCACGGCTGGTTGAGTGGGTAAGTGCCAGTGTTGCCAGCAAGCTGGAACGCTTTGACGACGAACTGACCCGTATCGTTGTCCACCTGCATGACGACAATGGCGCCAAAGCTGGCGCACACGACAAACGTTGCCAGATCGAAGCACGGCCAAAAGGCCTGCAACCACTTTCCGTCACCCACAAAGCCGAATCACTCGAGCAAGCCATCGACGGCTCCATCGAAAAACTGCACCACGCGCTTGAACATCAGTTCGGCAAGCTGCGTAACAAACGCGCCACTCCACTGCAGGCTGATGACGCCGCCGATATCAGCCAAGACGCGCTGCTGCGTGAAGACTTCCTCGCTGAAGAGCAACTGCGCGCGGTTTAATTCCTACGGGCTGCCTGCATGGCGTGCAGCCTAATCATTTACTGCTCGCGCCCGCGCATTAGATTGCGCGGGCGCTGTCGTTTCTGGCTTGCGCAAAAGCTGCCGTTTGGCGGCAAGCCACTGGCCAACGCGGCAAAATCTGTCCGCGTTCAATAGCCGTGCTTAAGGGTCAGATCCGCTTGTGGCCTTGGCTGCAAGCGTATGGCCCATATCCTGCTTAGGCCTGTGCAACTGACAGTCGCAGGGACTCGCCATGACCAGTATTTCCGCCAACTCGCCACTCGCGAGCTACTTTGCCAACAGCGCGAAAACCATTGCACCTGCTGGCGCTGCCAGTAGCGAAAAAGCTGAATCCAGCCCGGCTGCTGCAAAAGACCCACTCGCGGAAATTCGCCGCTTCGCCAGCAACTTGGTGGACAGTAGCCGCGGCGGATTATTGCGCGCCATGCATGCGCAAAGCAGCGGTGCCAGCTCGGCCATCGCCAGCGACCGGTTTCGCGCCGTGGCCGAGCCGGAAGTGGCCAACAGCAAAATCGCCCTGCCAGACGTGGCCAATATGGACCGTGATGATGCGGCCAAGTTGCTGGCGCAAATCAACAAGCTGGTCGATGCCGGCTTGGATAAAAGCGACAGCTTTGTCGGCTACAACGGCGATCAACAAACCAACTCGCTTACCACCTACCGCGATTGGCTACAGGCCAAAGGCGGCGTAAGCGTTTACGTCTGATGCCTAGCTGATCATGCGCCCGGCATGATCTGGATCTGGTTTCCAAACCCAAGGTGCGCCAAGATCGGCTTCTATACAGCCGTGGTGCGGTTTATTGGGGAGTCTTATGGCTACAAGGTATTGGTTTGGGGTGTGTGCAGCGCTGATGCTGGTGATGGGGCAGTCGGGCGTCGCGCATGCAGCCGAGGAAGCGCAACTGCTCAGCCTGATCAACCTCTATCGCAGTGATGTGCAGCGCTGTGGCAAAGATGCCTCGCCGCCGTTGCCACCTCTGGCGGCGGACGCGCGCTTGCTGTTACCTGCCGTTGGCCGCAGTGATTTGCAGGCGGCGATGACCCGTAGTGGCTATCCGATGGTCAACGTGCAGGCCATTAGCCTTTCTGGCCCGCGTGATGCCAATGCCGCCCTGCAGATCATCAAGGACAGCTTCTGCCAGATTGTGCTGGATCCGCAGTTTGTCGATATCGGCATCAGCCGGGCCGATCGCGACTGGCGCATTGTGCTGGCTCGACCCATGCTCGCCGGGCGTCTGGGTGATTGGCAGGCCGAAGGGCAGAAACTCTTGCAGCAGATTAATGAGGCCCGCAGTTCGACACGTCAGTGCGGCGCTCAGGCATTTAACGCCGCTGCACCGTTGGCCTGGAATGCCACCCTGGGCGCAACGGCTGAGCAACACAGCCGTGCGATGGCCAACGGCAACTTCTTTGATCATCAGGACCGTGATGGCCGCACGCCAGGAGACCGTGCAGAGCTGGCGGGTTACAGCGGCCAGCGGGTGGGGGAAAACATTGCCGCCGGGTTGGACAGCCCAGCCAAGGTGGTTGCCGGTTGGTTAGCCAGCCCGGCACATTGCGCCAACCTGATGAGCCCGTTGTTCACTGAGCTGGGCGCGGCCTACGCCAGTGACCCGAAAAGCGATGCGGGCATTTACTGGACGGCAGTGTTTGCCGCGCCTTAGTCAGCTTATTTGACCGGAGCGGTGTTGGTCTTCTCGCCCGCTGACCAAATGCGATAGCGCACTTCTACATCGCCGGGTGCATAGATCACCAGCGGCAGTCGGCTGTTGTAACGCAGCAACAGCGGCTCACCGGCAACCGGGACAAAAGCCTTAGCCCGGTTGTTATCGGGGCAGGCCATCAGGGTGCTCATGCCAGGGCCGACTTGGCTCAGTTCGTAGTAGGTGTAACCCCAGCCTTGCAGTGTTTTTTCCTGCCATTGCCCGCTCAAGCGCTGCTGGTTGCAGTCCACCGCCAGCGTTTTGCCGGCAATCAACTCAACCTTGAAAGCCGCTTCATCGGGTTGTGCGGGTAATTCGATGACATGCCGTTGTTGACCGTTTTGCGCCTGCGGGAAGGGCTTTAGCGCATCCGGTGTCGCCGCACATGCGGTCAGTGGCAGGGCGCAGGCGAGTACCAGTAGCGAGGTTCTTGATAAGGCCATGGGTCATCCTTGTTGACGGGGTAGATGTGGACACGAAGCGCGTATGCATCGAGTGGTTGGGTTTTAATCATGCCGTCCCTCCAGCATGGCAAGTCAAGGCTTGTTTGGACGTTGTGGTGGTGGGCATTTCTCGCGGCATAAAAAAACCGCTCCTAAAGAGCGGTTTTTTTGCAGCAGCCCCGAGTGCTTAACCGCCCAGGTAGGCGTCGCGCACTTTCGGGTCGTTGAGCAACTCTTGACCGCTGCCCTGCATGACGATGCGCCCGTTTTCCAGCACATAGCCACGGTCGGCTAGCTTGAGCGCCTGGTTGGCGTTTTGCTCAACCAGAAACACCGTCACGCCGTCTTTACGCAGTTGTTCGATGATGTCGAAGATCTGCTGAATGATGATCGGTGCCAAACCCAGCGACGGCTCATCAAGCAGCAGCAGCTTGGGTTTACTCATCAGGGCGCGGCCGATGGCGAGCATTTGCTGCTCGCCGCCCGACATGGTACCTGCGCGCTGGGCAAAGCGTTCCTTCAGGCGCGGGAACAGGTGCAACACCTTGTCCATTTGCTCCTGATTGTCGGCTTTGCTGCCGAAGAAACCGCCCATCACCAGGTTCTCTTCCACGGTCAAGCGGGAGAACACCCGGCGACCTTCCGGCACCACGGCAATGCTCTTGCGCATGATGCTGGGGGTGTCCTGGCCGACCAGTTCTTCACCCTGATAACGGATGCTGCCACTGCTGGCTTGCGGTGTGCCGCACAAGGTCATCAGCAAGGTGGATTTACCTGCGCCGTTGGCCCCGATCAGGGTAACGATTTCACCCTGACGCACTTCAACGTTGATGCTGTGCAGCGCCTGGATCTTGCCGTAGAAGGTGGAAACATTCTCGAAATACAGCATCACGCTTCCCCCAGATAGGCTTTGATCACGTCCGGGTTTTCGCGGATCTGCTCCGGTGTACCGTCCGCCAGAGGCGTGCCCTGGTTGATCACGTAGATGTGGTCGGAAATGCTCATGACCAGTTTCATGTCGTGCTCGATCAGCAGCACGGTGACGTTGTGCTGGTCACGCAGCACACCAATCAGCGCCTTGAGGTCGTCGGTTTCACGCGGGTTTAGACCGGCTGCAGGCTCGTCGAGCATGAGGATGCGCGGTCGCGTCATCATGCAGCGGGCGATTTCCAGGCGGCGCTGTTGGCCATAAGCCAGAGTGCCTGCCGTGCGGTTGGCGAACTCGGTCAGGTTGACCTGATCCAGCCAATACGCGGCATATTCCATGGCCTCGCGCTCGCTGCGGCGGAACGACGGGGTTTTGAACAGCCCGGAAAGGAAGTTGGTGTTGAGGTGGCGATGTTGCGCCACCAGCAGGTTTTCCACTGCCGTCATGTCTTTGAAAAGACGCACGTTCTGGAAGGTCCGCACCACGCCTTTTTGCGCGATTTTATGGCCGGGTAAACCTGCTATGGCTTCGCCATCCAGGCTTACGCTGCCCGATGTAGGTTGGTAAAAACCGGTCAGGCAGTTAAACACGGTGGTTTTGCCCGCGCCGTTAGGGCCGATCATCGACACCACTTGTTTTTCATTGACCGACAGGCTTACCCCGTTGACGGCCAGCAGGCCGCCGAAGCGCATGGACAGGCCGCTTACTTCAAGGATAGGGCGGCTCATTGTTTCAGCTCCAGGTGCGGGCGCTGCATGGGCAGCAAGCCCTGCGGACGCCAAATCATCATCAGTACCATCAAGGCACCGAACATCAACATGCGGTATTCACTGAACTCACGCATCAGTTCCGGTAGCAGAATCATCACGATTGCCGCCAGGATGATGCCCAGTTGCGAGCCCATGCCGCCCAGTACAACGATGGCCAGAATGATTGCCGACTCGATAAAGGTGAACGACTCCGGCGTGACCAAGCCCTGGCGGGCGGCGAAGAAGCTACCGGCAAAACCGGCAAAGGCTGCGCCTAAGGTGAAGGCCGAGAGTTTGATTACCGTTGGGTTCATGCCCAGCGCACGGCAGGCGATTTCATCCTCACGCAGTGCTTCCCACGCTCGGCCAATCGGCATGCGCAGCAGGCGATTGATTACGAACAGGGTGAGCAACACCAGCACCAAGGCGATCAAGTAGAGGAAGATCACCTTGTTGATGCCGTTATAAGCAATGCCGAAATACTCGTGGAAGGTCTGCATGCCTTCCGCTGCGCGGCGGTCAAACGACAAGCCGAACAACGTGGGTTTTTCGATGTTGCTGATGCCGTTGGGGCCGCCTGTTACTTCGGTCATGTTGCGCAGCAGGATGCGGATAATCTCGCCAAAGCCCAAGGTCACGATGGCCAGGTAGTCGCCGCGCAGGCGCAGCACCGGGAAGCCCAGCACAAAGCCGAAGAAGGCCGCCATCAGTCCCGCAATCGGCAAGCAGATCCAGAATCCAAAACCGTAGTAATGCGACAGCAGCGCGTAGGTGTAGGCGCCTACGGCGTAGAAGCCGACATAGCCCAAGTCCAGCAGGCCGGCCAAACCGACCACGATGTTCAAGCCCAGGCCGAGCATTACGTAGATCAGGATCAGCGTGGCAATGTCCACGGCACCACGGCTGCCAAAAAATGGCCAGGCGAGCGCCACCATGATCAGACCCAGAATTACCCAGCGCTGAGTAGAAGGCAGGGTGAGGAAGTTGCTGGCTTGTGCCGGCATGCTTGGCAGCTTGGGTGCATGGCTCCAGGCGGCCGTTAACTGGCTACGGAACAGCTGCCAGAAGAACATGGCAATGGCGCAGCCGGCGATGGTCCACAGGATGGCGGGGCTGGCCCCATGCACTTCGAGCTTGATGCCAACGGTGGTGAGCTTCAGGCCAAGCACCGGATAGGCCAATGCCAGCACCAGCAGGGCGCTGAAAAAGGCTGTTTTGAGGTTTTTGCGGATGACGAGACTCATACTTTTTCAACCTCCGGACGACCGAGAATGCCCGTAGGACGGAACAGCAGAACCAGAATCAGCAGGCTGAAAGCCACCACGTCCTTGTACTGGTCACCGAAGATGTCGGCACCAAAGGCTTCAGCAAGGCCTAGCAGCAGACCACCCAGCACCGCGCCAGGAATGCTGCCGATACCGCCTAGAACTGCAGCAGTAAAGGCCTTGATCCCAACGAGGAAGCCCACGTGTGGGTTGATCACACCGTATTGCATACCCAGCAATACCGCAGCAATACCGGCCAGTGCAGCGCCGATGACGAAGGTCAGGGCGATGATGTTGTTGGTGTTGATGCCCAGCAGGTTGGCCATCTTGATGTCTTCGGCACAGGCGCGGCAGGCGCGGCCAAGACGCGAACGCGAGATAAACGCGGTCAGTGCCAGCATCACGACAAAGGTGACGACAAAGATCAGCACCTGCATGTAGGAAATCACCACACCATTCATTGCGCTTTCGCCCAGCACGAAGTTACCGGGCAGCAAGTTGGGGATGGCTTTGTCTTTCGAATCCTGCGCGAGCAGCACTTCGTTCTGTAAAAAGATCGACATGCCAATGGCGGAAATCAATGGGATCAAGCGGTTACCGCCGCGCAGGGGGCGGTAGGCGACCCGTTCGATACTGTATCCATACACACTGGCAATAATGATACTGCCGGCAAAGGCAGCGATCATCAGCAGCGGGAGACTGTCGAGGCCCATCATGGTCAGGCCGGCGATCGCGATAAAAGCGACGTAAGAGCCGATCATGTAAACCTCGCCGTGAGCGAAGTTGATCATGCCGATGATGCCGTAAACCATGGTGTAGCCAATGGCGATCAACGCATAAGTACTGCCAACAGTCAGGCCGTTAACCAACTGTTGCAGGTAGTGATAGTGTTCAGGCATTGCCTAACTCCTGGGCCGTCGTGCAAGGCAACGCTTATGGCGCAGCACGCAACCGGAATTCTTCTTAATAAACAAAGCCCACTGCGCAGGCAGTGGGCTTTGGGTTCAGGCGGGAAGGTTACTTGGCTTCGGTTTTGGTACCGTCTTGGTGCCAGTTATACACCACGAAGCTGAAGTCTTTCAGGTCACCTTTTTCATCGAACGCCAGGTTGCCGGTCGGGGTGTCGAAGGTGTTGGCGCGCAGTGCGGCGGCCACTTTGGCGGTGTCGGTGTCGCCCGCTTTGGTGATGCCTTCAGCGATCACTTGAACGGCGGCGTAAGCCGGGAACACAAACGGGCCACTTGGGTCTTCGTTTTTGGCTTTGAACGCATCAACCAGTGCCTGGTTGCGTGGGTCCTGATCGAAAGAACGCGGCAGGGTCACCAGCAGGCCTTCGGATGCCGGGCCAGCAATGGCCGAGATTTCCTTGTTGCCTACGCCTTCAGGGCCCATGAACTTGGCGCTCAGACCTTTCTCAGCCGACTGACGCAGCAGCAAGCCCAGCTCCGGGTGGTAGCCACCGTAGTAGACGAAGTCCACACCGGCTTGCTTGAGCTTGGCGATCATCGCGGAGAAGTCTTTGTCGCCGGCATTGATGCCTTCGAACATGACCACTTTGGTGCCTTTGCTTTCCAGAGTCTGCTTGACCGCAGTGGCAATGCCTTCACCGTACTGCTGCTTGTCGTGGATCACGGCAACAGCTTTTGGCTTGACCTTGTCGGCAATGAAGTTACCAGCAGTTGGGCCTTGCAGGCTGTCCAGGCCAATGGTGCGGAACACCAGTTCGTAGCCGCGGGCAGTGATGTCCGGGCTGGTGGATGCTGCCGTTACCATCAGGATGCCTTCGTCTTCGTAAATGTCAGACGCTGGCTGAGTGGAGCTGGAGCAGAGGTGGCCCACGACGAATTTAACTTCGTCGTTGACGATTTTGTTAGCCACGGCCACAGCTTGCTTGGGGTCGCAAGCGTCGTCGTAGACCACGCCTTCGAGTTGAGCGCCGTTTACCCCGCCGGCCTTGTTGATTTGCTCGATGGCCATTTTGGCACCGATGAACTGCATTTCACCGTATTGCGCGACAGCGCCGGTAACCGGGCCGGCCAGGCCGATCTTGATGGTGTCAGCCGCTACCGAATAGCTGGCAACACCTGCCATGGCCATGGCGGCAAACAGCTTGGAAATCTGCTTAGTAGCCTTGTTCATACATGCTCCACTCTTATTGGTTTTGATTTTTTTAGTTCTGGCGGCCAAAGCTGCAGAACCGGGTTTTCCCCGGCCATCCCCCCGGCAACTGTACCGGTGCAGTGTAGAGCGCGGCTTTGCGGCTTGAAAAGCAGCTAGTCGGGGGAAGAGCCGGGTTGTGTCGCTTTAATGCAATAAATGTATATAAAAACGGCGTGTCTTAAACGGCTTGTCCAACGTCGCGAATTTGCCTGACTGCGGGCCGGCGCTATCATGCTGCGCCGGCCACTTGGCGGTCATTCACCACAGGTCAATCCATGACAGAACAACCTAGCACCCTCTATGCCAAGCTGCTTGGAGAAACTGCAGCTATTAGCTGGCTAGAACTCCAACCTTTTTTCGCCCGTGGCGCTTTGTTGCTGGTGGACGGTCGCCAAGACCTTATTGCCGTAGCCGAAGCCCTGGCGCAAAACGAGCAGCACAAAGTAGCGGCCTGGCTTGCCGAAGGCGTGCTGAGCAAAGCGCAAGACACGCATGCCGAAGACTTGCTGACACGTAACCCCGCACTTTGGGCCGTGGTAGTAGCGCCCTGGGTATTGGCTCAGGAGCGCCACGAGCCTTCATTGGCGCATTGACCGGCTGACTTTGTGGCTTATGCCCACGTCCTTGTTTGTTTCGGAGAATCCTCATGCCTGACACATTGCCCAGCCTGGCGTTCGCCGGTATTGGCCTGATGGGTTTGCCCATGACGCAACGATTACTGGCTGCCGGTTATGCCGTATCAGTGTGGAATCGTACGGCCGATAAGTGCGCCACCCTGCAAACCTTGGGCGCACGGGTGGTCGAGACGCCTGCACAGCTCTGCGCTGAGGCCGATATCGTCATGCTGTGTTTGGCCAATACCGAGGTGGTGCGTGAGGTGATTTTTGGCCCCGGCGGCATTGCTGAAACGGCCAAGCCTGGACAATTGCTGGTGGATTTCTCCAGCCTGGAACCGGCAGCCACTCGCGAAATGGCCGCTGAGCTGCATGCCCGTTGCGGCATGCAGTGGGTCGATGCGCCTGTATCCGGCGGCACGGCAGGGGCCGTAGCAGGCAGCTTGGCGATTATGGCGGGTGGGCGGATAGAAGACATTGAACGGCTGCGACCCATTCTTTCTCACTTGGGGCAGCGCCTGACGCGCATGGGCGATGTGGGGGCGGGGCAGGTGACCAAGGTGTGCAACCAGATGATCGTGGCCTGCAATGCACTGGTGATTGCCGAGGTGGTGGCGCTGGCGGAAAAGGCTGGAGTGGATGCGAGCCTCATCGCGCCGGCATTGGCTGGCGGTTTTGCCGACTCAAAGCCGCTGCAAATCCTCGCCCCGCAGATGGCAGCCAGCCAGTTTGAGCCCATCAAGTGGCATGTGCGCACCCTGCTTAAAGACCTCGACACGGCGGTAAAGCTGTCGCAGCAGATAGGCAGTGCCACACCGCTGAGCGGTCTGGCCGCACAGTTGATGCGCCAGCATGGCAGCCACGGCAATCTGGAACGCGATCCCGCTACCTTGGTTGATCTGTATCGCGAGTCGCCGGTGCACGAGTCGCAGTCATGAAAATCGCTGCCAACCTGTCGCTGCTATTTAGCGAGTTGTCGTTGATCGAGCGTGTGGTGGCCGCCGCCGCCGCTGGCTTTGATGGCGTCGAAATTCAGTTTCCTTATGAACTGGCGGCCATTCGCCTGAAAGAGGCGCTGCAGGCCGCTGACATGCCGCTGCGTTTGATCAACTTGCCAGCCGGCGATTTGATAAGTGGCGGCGCGGGTTTGGCCGCCGTGCCCGAGCGCCAGGACGAATTTGATGCGGCGCTGCAACAGGCCTTGAGTTACGCCGCCCTAGTGCGTCCGGCCTTGGTCAATGTGTTGCCCGGTCGTTTGGCCGAAGGGCTTGAGCCGCAGCAGGCGATGGTTTGCTTAATCAATAACCTGCGCAAAACCGGTGAGGCCTTTCAGCTGCTGGGCATTGGCGTGGTGGTTGAGGCGATCAATCCCCTCGATATGCCGGGCTTTCTGATCAACATCCCAGAGCAGCTACTTGAGTTGCTCACGCAGGTGGCGCACCCCAACGTGCGGGCGCAATACGATTTCTATCACATGGCGCGCCAAGGGCTGGACGTTAAGGCCGGTATTGAACTGTTAGCCGGGCGGATAGGCCATGTGCAGTTTGCCGATGTGCCGGGGCGTGGCGCTCCGGGTACGGGCAACTTAGCCTTTAAACCGCTGCTGGATGCGTTGCGCGCAAGCGGTTATGACGGTTGGCTGGGGGCCGAATATCGGCCGGGTGAGGCGGGTACTCTGGCCAGCCTGGGCTGGTTAAGCGAGTGGCAGAAGGGGTAAACCACCTGCACACTGACGCGCTGGCGTCGGTGTGCAGGTGTTGAGGCTTACTCGTGCTTGTCTTCCGCGTACTTGTTGAGCGAGATAACGCGGGTTTTACCGATGCGGTGGCGGTAGATCTCACGCAGGTACTTGATGGATTTCTTCACGCTCTCGCGCGACAGGCGAATGTCATTGATCGAGACGAACTTGCTCTGATCGTGAATCAGCTCGCGGTACTTTTTCTCATACATTGGCTTGATCGCGTACCAGTTGGTGTCGAGAATTTTCGCCGGGTTCTCGAACTCGTTGAGCATGGCGTCGACCCGGCTTTCATCAAACTCTTCCTGCATGATGAAATCGAGAATGGCGTTATCCAGCGTCTCGTCGAAGCGGTGCGGATCGCGGGCGAAGCAGCGCTTGATGAACGCGACGATCAGCGTCAGGAAGTCATCCGACAGGCACGGGCTCTTGGCGATCAGGGTGGTCAGCGACAGGTTGGCTGACGCGCCGATCACCAGCGCATAACGCTTGAGCGTGGTGTTAGGGAACAGGCTGTTGAGGTGGGTCTTCAGCCGGTTCAGGTCCATGTAGGACAGCTTGTAATCCTTGGGCAGCGAGACAATCGAGACCACCGAAGAGCAATTCTTGAAGAAGTGCAAATCGCTCAGTTGCGCCGCGTCATAGCCGCTGGCTTTGTACTGCTGCAGCGCTTCGCGATAACGCTTGGATTCAATCGGCAGCAGGCTGATGCCTTCGATGGCCTGGGTAACTTTGTTGAAGTGCGGCAGGTCGATGGAGCGGAAGAACAGGTCGTCGATATTCAGCCGTGTTGGTTCTTTTTCCAGCACGCGGAACTTGTCCAGCGCAGCGGCGCTTTGCTCTGGCACCACTGACTCGGCATAGGCCACGGCCACCGGGCCGGCGAGGCTCATAAACAAGTCGTTGGCGTCCAGGCGAATGGTTTCACCAATGTCGATGCCGGCGCGGCGGAAGTAGTTCTGGTCGTAGTCAGTGGTCACTGCTTGAGCGGTGAGGATGTTGAAGATTTGCTGGGAGATGTACTGGTTGGCGTGGCGCTCCATGGCGTTGACGTCGATGTTCTGGATATTGCCGTCATCGCTCTCTTCGGCGTAACGCATGATGTCGTTGGAGATCAGCATCATGGCGTTCCATGGGCGGATGCGGCGCATCACGCTCTCTTCGCTGTTCTCTTCATTGTCAAAGTTGTAGGAGAAGTCCCACTCTTCCGCGAGGTACTTGCACAGCAAGCGGCCGGCGTTGATGTGCAGCGCCTCGGACATTTCACTGCGGCGGTCGGAGATGTTCGGCAGGATACAAATGCCGCTGGTGAAGATCGGCTCGAAGACAAAGCTGTGGTCACGGTTCTCCGGGCTTTCGTCGAAGTTCTTGGTGTCGAAGGTCTTGCTCATATAAGCAAATTGCTGGGCCAGGCCAAACTCCGAGGCCATGCCCGAGCCGGTGCCGCCGCCAGCGCTGAAGATGTAGAAGTACAACCGCGACTGGTTGGCTTTGATGCCGCACGAGTCGATCAGGTAGCTGTGGATAAACTTCCAGTCTTCGTTGGTAAAGCGCTGGGTGTCTTTGTTCAGGATGATCTTGGCCAGGTACTGACCCAGAATTGGCGCGTTACCCGCACCGCCAGCATGCACCTCGGAGAGGTCCATGATCTTCATCTTGCTGTAGTCGCTCAGGAAGCCGCTGGTTTCGCCCTTGCGCGAGAAGCGGATACGCCCCTCGATGTCTTTGTCCAGGTCGCCGAGCATAACCAACGGCTCGATCAGGAATACTGGCTTGCTGTCTTTGCTAGGTGCACGCAGCAGGTTGCTGCGGATCCAGCGCGTGGGACGGAAGTCTTGCTCGGTGACGGTTTTATCTTCGTTCTTGAATTCACTCAGGTAGAACTGCCGAGCGTTGTAGACCAGCGAGGCGACATCGAGGGCGATGTTCGAGCCGCAGCGGCCTAGGCCGATCAAGCACACCGAGGGGAAATGCTGTACGCGCCGGTCGTGTTCCTCGTCATGCGGCGCGGGTGGGAACACCAGGCTACGCAAACCGTCGAGGTTGTCGAGGATGCGATCAATGTCGCGCTCGGTGAAGTACATGTACTGCTCACCGCTGCCGTCGACGTGCACCGGCACCAGTGGGGCGGGTGGCGGTAAGGGTTCAAGCGGTGGAAGTAAGGTGTCAGCCAAGTCAGCCAGAGTGGCTTCAGTCGCGAGTGGGGTCACAGCTTCTTTTTTTGTTTTCATATCCAGACATCCAGCAGCTGACGAGAGGGGGCGGGCAATTGGCCACATTGCACTCAACTGCCTTGTTTGTAGCATGAAAAACAGAAAATCTCGCTGTTTGATCGGGTTTAACTGTATTGACTTGGCAGGTTTTTTAGCAGGCTGTTGTGTCGCGTGGCTCGGCGCGGTAGTCGATTACTCGGCATACACACTACAAATAGTCACAGACAGCCCTTGTCAGAGGCTCTAGATTGCCCTCCAGCGTGCTGGTTTAGCTTTTTGACCAGGCGCCGGTAGCGTGCCCTAATAACAACAATCAGAGATCAATTCCATGCAGCAGTCCCTCCAAGCGGCGAATGCCTGGCGCATTTTGTTTCTGCTTTTCCTGGCCAACATGTTCAATTTCTTTGATCGCACCATTCCGGCGATCATCATTGAGCCGATTCGGATGGAATGGAGCCTCAGCGACTTGCAGCTGGGCTTGATCGGCACGGCCTTCACCATCGTTTACGCCATTGCCGGTGTGCCGCTGGGGCGCATGGCAGACACCGGTTCGCGGCGCAAGATCATGGGTTGGGGCCTGACCGTGTGGAGTGGCCTGACGGCGGTGAACGGCCTGGCCTGGAACTTCTGGAGCTTCCTGCTGATCCGCATGGGCGTGGGCATTGGCGAGGCCAGTTATGCGCCAGCGGCCAATTCCTTGATTGGTGACCTGTTCCCTGCGCACAAACGCGCACGCGCCATGGGCCTTTTTATGCTGGGCCTGCCCATTGGTTTGCTGCTGGCGTTTTTCACCATCGGGGCGATGGTTGAAGCCTTCGACAGCTGGCGCGCGCCGTTCTTTATCGCAGCCGTGCCGGGTTTGATTCTGGCGGTGTTTATCTTTTTTATAAAAGAGCCCAAGCGTGGTGCGGCCGAGCAGGTGCAGTCGAGCACTGAAGCCGTTGAGAAACCGCTGCGCAAGGTCATGGCCATTCGCACCTTCTGGTGGCTGGTGATGGCGGGTTTAGCGTTCAACTTTGCTACCTACGCGTGCAACTCATTTATGGTGCCAATGCTGCAGCGCTACTTTCTGCTGCCGCTGGAGCAGGCTGCAATGGCCACGGGCGTGATCGTTGGCTTGACCGGTTTGGTGGGGCTGACGCTGGGCGGCTGGTTGGCCGATAAGATTCACCAGCGCTGGGCGACAGGCCGTCTGGTCTTTGCTGCCGTCAGCATGTTGATCGCGGCGTTGGCCACCGGCTATGCCTTGCTGGCTGGACGCGTTGAAGTCGCCGTGTTTGTCGCGCTGTTCAGCATCGGCTGGCTGTTTGCTTACAACTTCTACACCTGCGTTTACACCGCGATTCAGGATGTGATTGAGCCGCGCCTGCGCGCCACGGCCATGGCGTTGTTCTTTGCCGGCCTGTACCTGCTGGGTGGTGGCCTTGGCCCATTGGCGGTGGGCATGCTGTCGGATCATTACTCCAACGCGGCCATGCTGGCGGCGGGTGCCAGTGAAATGAATGAAACCTTCAAGGCTGTTGGCCTGCACAATGCCATGTACCTGATTCCAGTGGCGCTGCTGGTGACCATGGTGGCCTTGCTGCAAGCGTCGCGCTGCTTTGTCAGTGATGCCGCCACCATGCAGCAAGGCATGCAGGCGCGCTCTGGTAGCTAAGTCAGGCTAAAAAGAAAAGGGGCTGGGTTTGATAAACCCAGCCCCTTTTTTATGGCCGTAGGTCGCGTCAGCGAGTGCCAAACATCACGACACGCTGTAGCGCGTGGTGTTTAGCCGGCCACCAGCACACGAATGGCTTCCAGGCGCAGTGCCGCTTTGTCGAGCATGGCCAGGCCTTGCTCGCGCTGCCTGCGCAGGGCGTTCAGTTCGCTGTCGCGCACGCTTGGGTTGACCGCTTGCAAGGCAATCAGGCGCGCCAGCTCCTCTTCAGTTTCCGCCGCCAGTCGGCGCTTGGCTTCTTCCACGCGCTCAATATGGCGCGTGCCGACTTTGCTTTCGCCAGCATTGATCAGCGGGCCAAGGCTGTCGCGTTGCGCTTGCACAAACTTGTTGGCGCTGGCGCGTGGCACGGTTTCCAGCTGCTCGTTGAGTTTTTCAAACGAAACTTTGCTGGCCAGGTCGTTGCCGTTGGCGTCGAGCAGGCAGCGCAGGGCGATGGGCGGCAAATAGCGGCCCAGTTGCAGGGCGCGCGGCGCTACGACTTCGCTGACGTAGAGCAGTTCCAGCAACACGGTGCCAGGCTTGAGCGCTTTGTTTTTGATCAGCGCGACGCCGGTGTTGCCCATCGAGCCTGAGCGCACCAGGTCCATGCCACCTTGCACCATGGGGTGTTCCCACGTGAGGAACTGCATGTCCTCACGGGCCAGGGCCATCTCGCGGTCATAGGTGATGGTTACACCTTCGTCGTCACCGAGCGGGAAACTGGCGTCCAGCATTTTTTCGCTGGGGCGCAGAATCAAGGCGTTGTCGGAATGGTCTTCGCTGTCGATGCCAAAGGCGTCGAACAGTTGCTCCATGTAGATCGGCAAGGCGAACTGGTCGTCCTGCTCAAGAATAGCCTCGACCAGTGCTTCGCCTTCGCCGGCACCGCCGGAGTTGAGTTCCAGCAGGCGGTCGCGGCCGGCGTGCAGTTCACCTTCCAGGCGAATGCGCTCGGCTTTGGCTTCATCGACCAACGACTGCCATTCGCCGTCGTCGCCGCTTTCCAGCAGCGGTAGCAGGCGACTGCCGAACTGATGCTGCAAGGCGTTGCCGGTTGGGCAGGTGGCGAGGAAGGCATTCAGCGCTTGGTGATACCACTGGAACAGGCGCTCCTGCGGGCTGTTTTCCAGGTACGGCACGTGCAGTTGAATGCGGTGCTTCTGACCGATACGGTCGAGACGGCCGATGCGCTGCTCGAGCAGGTCGGGGTGAGCCGGCAGGTCGAACAACACCAGATGATGGGCGAACTGGAAGTTGCGACCTTCCGAGCCGATTTCCGAACAGACCAGTACCTGCGCGCCGAACTCTTCATCGGCGAAGTAGGCCGCCGCGCGGTCGCGTTCGAGAATGCTCATACCTTCATGGAACACCGTGGCAGGGATGCCCTTGCGCACACGCAGGGCGTCTTCCAGGTCCATGGCGGTTTCGGCGTGGGCGCAGATCACCAGCACTTTGAATTTTTTCAGCATCTTCAGTGTGTCGATCAGCCATTCAACGCGCGGGTCAAATTTCCACCAGCGTTGCTCATCATCCACATCCGGCTGTGCCTGGTAGCTGACTTCCGGGTACAGGTCGGCATGCTCGCCCAGCGGCAGCTCCATGTACTCGTCGGGGTTTGCCAGCGGGTAGGGGTGCAGTTCGCGATCAGGAAAGCCCTTGACCGCTGCGCGGGTGTTACGGAACAGCAGGCGGCCGGTGCCGTGGCGGTCGAGCAATTCACGCACCAGGCGCGCCGAGGCTTCGCTGTCGCCAGCATTGACAGCGGCCAATAGCTCTTCGCCGCCTTCACCGAGGAAGTCATGAATGGTCTTGTGCGCCGCATCTGACAGGCGGCCTTGGTCGAGCAGTTCCTGCACGGCTTCGGCGATCGGCTTGTAGTGCTCGCTTTCGGCGCGGAAGGCGGCCAGGTCATGGAAGCGATTGGGGTCCAGCAAGCGCAAACGGGCGAAGTGGCTGTCTTGGCCGAGCTGTTCCGGGGTGGCGGTAAGCAGCAGGACGCCGGGAATCACTTGCGCCAGTTGTTCAACCAGCGCGTATTCAGGGCTGGCGTGTTCCGGGTGCCAGACCAGATGGTGCGCTTCATCGACCACCATCAGGTCCCAGTCCGCGGCAAACAGCGCGTCCTGGGCTTTTTCGTCTTCACACAGCCATTCCAGGGCCACGAGGGCCAACTGGCAGTCTTCAAACGGGTTGCTGGCGTCGCTTTCGATAAAGCGTTCTTCGTCGAACAGCGCGACATCCAGGTTGAAGCGTCGGCGCATTTCCACCAGCCATTGGTGCTGCAGGTTTTCCGGCACCAGAATCAGCACGCGGCTGGCGCGGCCGGAGAGCAGTTGGCGGTGGATCACCAAGCCGGCTTCGATGGTTTTACCCAAACCCACTTCGTCGGCCAGCAATACGCGCGGGGCGATACGGTCAGCCACTTCGCGGGCGATATGCAGTTGGTGGGCGATTGGTTGCGCCCGCACGCCGCCCAGGCCCCACAGCGTGGATTGCAACTGGCGGCTGGTGTAATCGAGGGTGTGGTAGCGCAGGGCAAACCAGGGCAGCGGGTCGATCTGCCCGGCGAATAAACGGTCACTGGCCAGGCGGAACTGGATAAAGTTCGACAGCTGAGTCTCGGGCAGGGTGACGCTTTCGTGCTGCGCATTGAGGCCGTGATAGACGAGCAGACCGTCGATGTCATCGACTTCTTGCACGGTCATTTTCCAGCCTTCGAAATGGGTGATTTCATCACCCGGCGAGAAGCGCACACGCGTTAAGGGTGCGTTGCGCATGGCGTACTGGCGGGTTTCGCCAGTGGCCGGGTAGAGCACGGTGAGCATGCGCCCGTCTTGCATCAGAACGGTACCCAAACCCAGCTCCGCTTCGCTGTCACTGATCCAGCGTTGCCCCGGTTCATACTGCGCCATGCTTGTCTCCTGCGTAAAAAAGCCGACTATGGTAACGGAACGCGGGGCTCAGGCCCAAGGCGCAATCAGCTATAGCGGCACTTTATGTAAGTTGAATGCTCAAAAGTGTAGCGAGGCACTGTTCAAGTCGAGGCATGCCTGGCCGACAGTCTGACCAAAGGAGGGTGATGCAGATGCTGCCGCCGATACCCCATAGCTTGGCCCCCGTGACCACTCAGCATGATGCGGTCAAGCCGCGCCCGGAAATTCCGCCGGTCACCCCGAGCGCTGAAAGCGCCAAGGAAAGTGGTGTGAGTCTCGATAAGCGCCATCCGCAAGAATCGCAATTGCTCTTGCGTGAGGAGCAGCGTCGGCGCCAGCGTCGCCACGGCTATAGCCCGGAAGAGTTGGCTGAAGGCGAGGTGCATGAGGCCGATCAAGCGCTGCTCGACGAATTACCGCGCCAAGGCCTGTGGGTGGATGTGGAAGTGTGAGGCGTGCTCGCGGCACACTGCGCGCAGAATCTTGATGAGTCGCAACTGTGGATCTATTCGCCGAAAGCCCTTTGCAGCTACCCAATGCCGACCTGCAGTTGCTGTCGCACTGGCAGCAGGCGTATGTGGCAGATCAGTGGCTTGAGCAGCTGACGCAGCAAACGCCCTGGCAGCAGCCGCAGGTACGTATTTACGGCCGGCATGTGGCGGTGCCACGTCTGGTGGCTTGGTATGGCGATGCCGAGGCCAGCTATCGCTATTCAGGCTTGACCCATCAACCGTTGCCCTGGACGCCGCTGCTGGCGCAGATTCGCGCGCAGGTGGAGCAGGCGGCGGGGCAGCCGCTTAACGGTGTGCTGCTCAACTATTACCGTGACGGTCAGGACTCCATGGGCTGGCACAGTGACGATGAAGCCGAGTTGGGCGCGAATCCGCTTATTGCCTCACTCAACCTGGGCGGTACACGCCGCTTCGACCTGCGCCGCAAAGGCCATAACCGCATCGAGCATTCGCTGCATCTGCAACACGGATCGCTGCTGGTCATGCGCGGGCCAACCCAGCATCATTGGCAGCACCAAGTGGCGAAGACGCGCACACCCTGCGCGCCGCGCCTTAATCTGACCTTCCGTTTGATCAAGCCAAGCCCATGAGCCAAGACGACAAGCTGATTGATTTCGCCGCCGAGCGTGATAAGCGCATCCACGACCTGCACGATAAAAAGCTCAACGACATGCGTGATGCTTTTGCCCAGGCGTTCCCCATGCCAAAAGCCAAGAAGAAGCCCAAGGGCAAACCCAAAAAGCCCTGATTCGTCGCTGCAACTGGCTGGTTTTTTGATCTGGATCAGTTAAGCGGCGCATACGCGATTCCCAGCGGGCTGGCTGTTGATCTGGATCAAGAGTGCTCGGATCTGCCCTGCTAACTTGAAGCCATACCCACACAGGCTTCACGCAGGAGGCAACCATGTTTATCGATGTCGTAGTTCTCGCCGGTATCGGCACCGTCGGCCTGATGGTCGCCTTCTTCGCTGGTGTCGGTTATTTCATCTGGCAGGATTCGCACAAGCGCAAGCAGGGCTGATTCTGCTGTCAGGGGCACGCAAGGCAATTTGGGCGACTTCGGTCGCCCTTTTTTATGGCTGAACTGATAGGCCGACTTTAAGGGATTCCAGTCCTTACGCCGCGTGAGCATCTTCCGGGCTACGCGGCGCTTCAATACCCAGGTAGCGGTCGAGTTTGGCCTGCTGCGCCGGTGTGGTGAACAGGCCAAGCTTGCTGCGCCGCCACAAAATGTCATCGGCCTGCATGGTCCATTCTTCCCGACACAGGTAATCCACTTCACAGGTGTACAGCCCGCCGCCCAAGTGCTCGCCAAGGTCGCTTAAGTTAACCACCCCCTTGAGCATGACCCACGTGCGGCTGCCGTAACTGCTAGCCCATCGCCGCGCCAACGAGGTGGTTAGCCAGCCAAAGCGGTCGCAGAGGGCTTCAACCAGCGAGTTTTGGCTGTCGAGTTGCTCGGCACCCGGCAGCAGGCTGCTGGCGGTCCAACTGGGCCCCATCTTGGGGAAATGAGGGGCTAGTTCGGTCAGGGCCGATTCTGCCAATTTGCGGTAAGTAGTGAGCTTGCCGCCAAACACCGAGAGCAACGGTGCTTCGCCTGGATGGCCGGAGAGCGACAGGGTGTAATCGCGGGTCACAGCCGACGGATCATCCGACTCGTCGTCGCACAGCGGTCGCACGCCCGCGTAGGTGTGCAAGATATCGCTGCGCTGCAACTGCTTTTTGAAGTGGTTATTGACCACGTTCAGTAGGTAATCGGTTTCCTCGTCAGTGATCGCCACCTTGGCAGGGTCGCCCTGGTATTCGCGGTCTGTGGTGCCGATCAGGGTGAAGCGTTCCTGATAAGGAATGGCGAAGACGATGCGGCGGTCTTCGTTTTGCAGGATGTAGGCCTGTTCGCCTTCGAACAATTGCGGCACGACGATATGGCTGCCCTGGATCAGGCGAATGCCGTAGGGCGACTCCTGCTTCAGGTCTTCGCGGATAAACCGCGCCACCCAAGGCCCGGCAGCATTGACCAAGGCGCGTGCGCGGATCGAGAACAGGCTGCCATCGCTGCGCTCCAGGTGGATGTGCCACAGCCCTTTGCTGCGCCGCGCGCTGACGCAGCGGGTACGGCTGTGAATATGTGCGCCTTTTTCGCGGGCCGCCATGGCGTTGAGTACCACCAAGCGCGCGTCATCCACCCAGCAATCGGCATATTCAAAGCCACGGCTGATCTCGGCCTTCAGCGGGCTGCCAGCGCCGAAGCGCAGGCTGCGTGAAGCGGCGAGCTTCTCGCGCTTGCCCAGGTGGTCATAGAGAAATAAGCCCGCGCGGATCATCCAGGCCGGGCGCAGGTGTGGGCGATGCGGCAGGATAAACCGCATTGGTTTAACGATGTGTGGGGCTTTGGTGAGAAGCACTTCGCGCTCGGCCAGCGCCTCGCGCACCAAGCGGAATTCGTAGTGCTCCAGGTAGCGCAGGCCACCATGGATCAGCTTGCTGCTGGCTGATGAGGTGTGCTGTGCCAAGTCGTCCTTTTCACAAAGGAACACCGACAGCCCGCGCCCAGCGGCGTCGGCGGCAATGCCCACACCGTTAATGCCGCCGCCGATCACGGCAACATCATAAACTTCTGCAAGTGGGGTGGGGCTGGCGAGGCGAGACGGCATGGTGGCACCAATATTCGTTATTGAGCTTTGAATGTTCAATTTCGAAAATATGCTAGTCGAATATCCACGGCTTCGCCACCCCGATGTGCGCATTCGCGCCCAGCGGTTGTGAGGAATTGGTAACGGGATGTCGGCTAGGCAGGTGCCAGGCCAGTGCTGGCGGTCTTACACCAGATCGAGGTGTACTTTGTGCTCGGCGAGCAGGCGGTTGATGGCCGCGGACGGCGCGGCATCGGTGAACACCCGATCGACCAGTGCAACCGAGCCTAAGCGCACCAAGGCATTACGGCCGAATTTGCTGGAGTCGACGGCCAGCAAGACCTGGCGCGCGTTGTGGATGATGGCTTGGGAAACCCGCACTTCCTGATAATCGAAGTCGAGCAGGCTGCCGTCATCATCAATGCCACTGATACCGACCAGAGCGAAGTCGACCTTGAACTGCTGGATAAAATCCACAGCTGCCTGGCCGACGATGCCGCCGTCGCTGCGCACATTGCCCCCCGCCAGCAGCACCTCGAAGTCAGCCTTGGCGCTCAGTTGGGCGGCCACATGCAGGTTGTTGGTGATGACCTTCAAGCCTTTGTGGCCGAGCAGTTCGCGGGCGATGGCTTCAGTGGTGGTGCCGATGTTGATGAACAGTGAGGCGTGGTCGGGGATTTGTGCGGCGATGGCCGCAGCGATGCGTTGTTTTTCTTCGCGCATCTGCCCGGCGCGCATGCTGTAGGCGGTGTTCTGCGTGCTGGAGCTTTCACTGGCAGCGCCGCCGTGGGTGCGGCGCAAGAGGCCTTGGTCGGCCAATTGGTTAATGTCGCGGCGAATGGTTTGCGGGGTGACGGCAAACGCCTGGGCCAACTCATCGATGCTGACGTAGCCGCGCTCGCGGGCAAGCTCAAGAATGTCGTGTTGGCGGGGCGGCAGGGTCATGGGTCAGATCCTTGAAATTGCGCGACATTATAGGCTGCCGAAAGCCGAATAGATCGGCTAAGGTACGCCAACTTTGTCAGATTATTTTCACATTCGAACATGACCCCTGCCATCGACCTGCTGAAAAAAGCTAAAGCTGCGCATCAGGTGCACAGTTACCCGCATGATCCCAAAGCGGCTTCCTATGGTCTGGAGGCGGCGGAAAAGCTCAATCTTGAGCCCGCTCAGGTGTTCAAAACCTTGTTGGCGGCCAGTGAGAAGGGCGAGTTGCTGGTGGCGGTCGTGCCGGTGGCGGGTACGCTTGATCTCAAGGCCTTGGCTCATGTCGCCGGGGTGAAGAAAGCCGATATGGCCGACCCGGCTGCCGCGCAGCGTGCCACCGGCTATTTGCTCGGCGGCATTAGCCCGTTGGGGCAAAAAAAGCGCCTGCGCACCTTTATTGATAACAGCGCGCAGCAGTTTCCCAACATTTATGTCAGTGCCGGTCGGCGCGGGCTGGAAGTGCAGCTGGACGCCGCTGTGCTGGCGCAACTGACGCAGGCCGAATTCGCGCCCATCGGTCGTCACTAACAACACGATTTACTCCCTACAAGAACAAGGAACTCCCATGTCTCATTACCTGCTTGTCATTGATCAGGGCACCACCAGTAGCCGGGCGATTGTGTTCAGTGCCCAAGGCTTGCCCGTGGCGCGCGCACAGCAGGAGTTCAAGCAGTACTTTCCGCAAGATGGCTGGGTGGAGCATGACGGCGAAGAGCTGTGGCTGAGCACACTCAAGGTCTGCCGCGAGGCGTTGCAGCAGAGCGGTTTGAATGCGGCGGACGTCGCAGCAATCGGCATCACCAATCAGCGCGAAACCACCTTGGTGTGGGATGCGCAAAGCGGTACGCCCATCCATCCGGCGATAGTCTGGCAAGACCGGCGCACCGCCGACTATTGCGCCGAGCTGAAAGCCGCCGGGCATGAAGCCGCAGTCGCGGCCAAGACCGGGTTGCTGATCGACCCGTATTTTTCAGCCACCAAGCTGCGCTGGATTCTGCAAAAGGTGCCGGGTGCCCGCGAGCGTGCCGAGCGCGGTGAGCTGCGCTTTGGCACCGTGGATTCCTTTCTGCTCTGGCGTTTGACCGGCGGCAAGTCGCACAAAACCGACGCCAGCAACGCCTCGCGCACGCTGCTGTTCAACATCCACACCCAGCAGTGGGATGAAGAACTGCTCAAGCTGTTTGAGATTCCCGCCAGCCTGCTCCCCGAGGTGCTTGATTGCGCGGCCGACTTTGGCCGTACCGAGGCGAGCCTGCTTGGTGCAGCTATTCCCGTGCTGGGTATGGCCGGCGATCAGCAGGCGGCCCTGATCGGCCAGGCCTGCTTCGAACCAGGCATGGTCAAAAGCACCTATGGCACCGGCTGTTTTATGATCCAGAACACCGGCAGTACGCCGGTTACTTCGAAAAACCGCCTGCTCACCACGGTGGGTTATCGCCTCAATGGCAAGGTTACCTACGCGGTGGAAGGCAGCATCTTTGTTGCCGGTGCCGCTGTGCAATGGTTGCGTGACGGCATCAAGCTGATCAGCCATGCCCGCGATACGGAAGCCATGGCCGAGCAGACCGGCGATGCCTGTGGAGTGTATCTGGTGCCCGCGTTTACCGGTTTGGGCGCGCCGTACTGGGACCCGAAAGCCCGTGGCGCGATCTTTGGTCTGACCCGTGACACAGGTATCAAGGAAATCGTCACTGCCGGTTTGCAGTCGGTGTGCTACCAGACTCGTGATTTGCTCGAGGCCATGCGTCAGGACGGCGCTGCCGAGCCGAGCGCCCTGCGTGTGGACGGCGGCATGGTGGAAAACAATTGGGTTATGCAGTTTCTCGCGGACATCCTCGGTGTGCCGGTCGAACGCCCGGAAGTCACCGAAACCACCGCACTCGGTGTGGCGTACCTGGCTGGCCTGCAAGCCGGGTTGTACAGTGATCTGGCCAGCATCGCGCGCCATTGGCACCGGCAACAACGCTTCGAGCCACGCATGGCGGATAGCCACAGACAAAAGCTTTACGACGGCTGGCTGGATGCGGTTAAGCGTGTGCGCAGTGAAGGCTAAGTGCTGTATGGCTCAATGAGCGCGTGGCTGTAGCGCTCATGCGCCTTAAGGCTCAGGCATGCTTGAACCCAATCATTGAGGACGCGCCCATGCAGCTTGAATTTCACCAAGTCGACGCTTTTGCCACACAGCCATTCAGTGGCAACCCAGCCATGGTCTATCGCTTGCAACACTGGCTGGACGATGAGCTGATGCAACGCATTGCCGCTGAGCACAATCTGGCGGAAACCGCGTTTATGGTGAAGGAGGGCGCTGCCTGGCATATCCGTTGGTTTACTCCAGCGGCAGAAGTGCCGCTCTGTGGGCATGCCACCCTGGCCAGTGCCTACGTACTGTTTGAGCTCTACGCGGAGCCGGGTGAGGTGATCGACTTTACCTGCCTCTCGGGTCGGCTGCAGGTGGCTCGCGCGGGCAATAAGTTGGTGCTGGATTTTCCGCTGCGTCCGGTGCAGCCCTATGACCTTCGCGCGGAGGTGGAACAGGCGTTGGGCCAGCCGGTGCAGCAGGTACTGGCTTTGCACGAGCGGCAGGGCGTTCAGGAGTTACTGGCGATTTTACCCAGTGAAGCCGCTGTGCGCGCCTGTACACCGGACTTGGCCGCTGTGGCCCGGCTACCCGGTTTGGGCCTGCTGATCAGTGCGCCGGGCGAGCAGCATGACTTTGTCTCGCGCTACTTTGCCCCTGCCATCGGGATCAATGAAGACCCGGTGACCGGCTCGACGCATTGCATGCTCACGCCCTATTGGGCGCAGGTGTTGGGCAAGCAGTCGCTGTCGGCGTATCAGTGTTCGGCGCGCGGTGGTGAGCTGCACTGCGAATTACACGGTGAGCGGGTCAAAATTGCCGGTCAGGCGGTGCTGGTAGCCAGCGGCCGTTTACACCTGCCGGCTTAATCAACTGTCGCTGCTGTAGCGGCGTACGCCCGATTCGCCCAAGTTAACTTGCGCGGCGATGCTGCCGGGGGCGGCAAATACCACCAGGTGGTCAGCGGCAACGCGAATGCCAACCTGCTGGCCGGGGTGATGGTCAGCATGGCTGGGGAAGATTGATTCCAGTTGGCTGCCGGTGGGCAGTTGCAGGCGATAGAGCGTTGCCGCACCGAGGAATGTCTTGCCGACGATCAGGGCTTTTTGCGGGCTTTCCGGGTCGTAGACGATGTCGTCCGGGCGCAGCAGCACGTCCACCGCGCTGCCGATGGGCCAGGTGTAGGCCCGGTTGCCGAGGATCAGGCCCAGCTCGGTTTGCACCGCGTCCGGGCTGAGCAATTGGCCGCGAATAAAGTAGCCCTGGCCGATAAAACTGGCGACGAAAGGTGTCAGCGGCTCGTGGTACAGATTGAATGGGGTGTCCCACTGCTCCAGCTTGCCTTCTTTAAATACGCCGACGTGATCGCTGACGGCGAAGGCTTCTTCCTGATCATGGGTCACCAGAATCGCGCTGGTGCCTCGGGCCTTGAGGATGTCACGCACTTCATGGCTCAAGCGACGACGCAGTTCGCCATCAAGGTTGGAAAACGGCTCATCGAGCAGCAGCAGTTGCGGTTCCGGTGCCAGTGCGCGCGCCAGGGCTACGCGCTGTTGCTGGCCGCCGGATAACTCATGCGGGTAGCGCTTGCCGAGGTGACCAAGCTTGACTAGCTCCATCAGCTCTTGGGTAACCCGCTCGCAGTTGGGCTGTTTGCGGATGCCAAAGCCAATGTTCTCGGCCACGCTCAGGTGCGGGAACAGCGCGTAATCCTGAAACACCATGCCAATACGGCGTTTCTCGGGGGCAAGGGTAAAGCCAGCCTTGGAAATGACCTGGTCGGCCAGTTGGATTTCGCCTTCACAGACTGGCTCAAAGCCGGCAATTGCGCGCAGGGTGGTGGTCTTGCCGCAACCGGAGGGGCCGAGCAGACAGCCAATGTCACCGGCTTTCAGATGCAGGTTGAGCTGCTGCACCACGCGATGTTCGTGGTAGCCGCAGCTCAGGTTGCGCAGGGTCAGCAGGGTTTGGCTCATGCGTGGTGGTACGCCGGTTCAACCAGAAATTCGAGCAGGGCTTTTTGTGCATGCAAGCGGTTTTCCGCTTGATCCCAAGCGGCCGAGCGTGGGTCGTCGAGCAGTTCTTCGCTGATCTCTTCACCGCGATGTGCCGGTAAGCAGTGCAGGAACACGACATCTTGTGCCGCCAGGTCGAGCAGGGCGGCATTGACCTGATAGGGCTGGAACAGCTTGAGGCGTTCGGCCGCTTCGGCTTCCTGGCCCATTGACGTCCACACATCGGTGCTGACCAAATGCGCGCCGGCCACGGCGGCCTGAGGGCTGCGCATCACCTGTACGCGGTCGCCTGCCAGTGCCAGGAACTTGGCATTGGGTTCATAACCTTCCGGGCAGGCCACGCGCAGTTGGAAGTCAAACTGCATGGCCGCTTCAATGTAGGAGTTACACATATTGTTGCCGTCGCCAATCCAGGCCACGGTTTTGCCTTTGATGCTGCCGCGCAGTTCTTGGAAGGTCTGCATGTCGGCCAGCAACTGGCAGGGGTGCAGGTCATCAGAGAGGCCATTGATTACCGGCACGCGCGAGTTGGCGGCAAATTCAGTCAGGGTGCTGTGGGCGAAGGTGCGGATCATCACGGCGTCGAGCATGCGCGACATGACGATGGCGGCATCGCCGATCGGCTCGCCACGGCCCAGTTGAGTGTCGCGTGGCGAGAGGAAGATGGCCTGACCACCGAGTTGGATCATGCCGGCTTCAAACGACAGGCGGGTGCGGGTGGAGGCCTTCTCGAAGATCATGCCCAGCACGCGATTTTTCAGCGGCTCGAACAGAACGCCGCGGTTGCGCAAGTCCTTCAGCTCCATGCCGCGGCGGATCAGCGCCACCAGTTCATCCGGTGTGCAATCCATCAGCGAGAGAAAGTGTCTTGCGCTCATCGTTAACTACCTTTTAACAGCAGGGGCGCAGGTTCAAGGGCCAGACTGAATAAAGAAAACGGCAGAACCTACGGCTTGGGGCCGCACTATGCGACGAAACGGGGAAGCGGCGATCTTATAAGGAAATGACGAGCAGGCGCAAACCACTCGCGATTACCCCCGCAGGCTGTCATACATCGGTGGGCATGATGCCTGTCGATTCATAAGGCAAAACCTGCTGGTTTACTGACGTGGTGGGTTCCATAGTTGGATTCTGCCGACCCGACCGGTCGTCTCGAATCAGAACAAGAGGCCAGGCCATGACCAAGTCCCTCCATCACCGTGCATGTCATCTCTGTGAGGCCATTTGCGGCCTGAGCATCGAAACCGAAACGCAGCCTGACGGCACTGTGCAAATCCGCTCAATCAAGGGCGATCCGCACGACACCTTCAGCCGTGGCCATATCTGCCCCAAGGCTGTAGCGCTGCAAGATATCCAGAATGATCCGGACCGTATTCGTCAGCCCATGCGCCGTATTGGCAGCGAGTGGCAGGCTATTGACTGGGACGCGGCGTTTGAGTTGGTGGCCGAGCGCCTGAGCGCAATTCAAGCGGAGCATGGGCAAAACGCTGTGGCGGTCTACCAGGGCAACCCGAGCGTGCACAATTACGGCCTGATGACCCACAGCAATTATTTTCTGGGACTGCTGAAAACCCGTAACCGTTACTCCGCCACCTCGGTTGATCAGTTGCCGCATCACCTGACCAGTCACCTGATGTATGGCCATGGTTTATTGATCCCCATTCCGGATATCGACCATACCGATTTCATGCTGATCCTTGGCGGTAACCCACTGGCGTCCAACGGCAGCATCATGACTGTGCCGGATGTGGAAAAGCGCTTGAAGGCCATCCAGAAACGCGGCGGCAAACTGGTGGTGATTGATCCGCGTCGCAGTGAAACCGCGGCCATTGCCGATCAGCACATTTTTATTCGTCCCGGTCAGGACGCAGCGCTTTTGCTGGCTGTGCTCAATACCCTGTTTGAAGAGAACCTGGGTCGCAGCAGTCATCTGCCGGTCGATGGCCTGGATGATGTGCGTCAGGCCGTGTCTGGCTTTACGGCCGAAGCGATGAGCCTGCAGTGTGGCGTACCCGCGGCGGTTATTCGGCAACTGGCCCGCGACTTTGCCGCAGCTGAGTCGGCCGTGTGCTACGGCCGCATGGGCGTTTCGACTCAGGCCTTCGGCACCTTGTGTCAGTGGCTGGTGCAGTTGATCAATCTGGTTACGGGCAACCTCGACCGTGTAGGCGGTGTGCTATGCACGGAGCCTGCGGTAGATATCGTTGCGAGCACATCGGGTGGCCATTTCAATCGTTGGCAGAGCCGGGTGTCGGCCTTGCCGGAATACGGCGGTGAATTACCGGTTTCGGCTTTGGCTGAAGAAATGCTTAGCCCCGGTGAAGGGCAGGTGCGGGCGTTAGTCACGGTGGCGGGTAACCCGGTGTTGTCGACGCCCAATGGTCGTCAACTTGAGCAGGCGCTGGATGGCCTTGAGTTCATGCTCAGCCTCGACTTTTACATCAATGAAACCACCCGCTATGCCGATCTGATTCTGCCGCCCACTGGGCCGCTGGAGCATGATCACTACGACACCACGTTCAATATGTTCGCCGTGCGCAACGTCACCCGCTTCAATGAGGCGGTGTTGGACAAGCCTGTCGGTGCGCTGCACGACTGGGAGATTTTTGTTGGCTTGGCCCAGGCGTTTGCCGCGAAAACCGGCGCGTCGCTCAAACCGTCCATGCCGCCTGAGCAAATGATCGACATGGGGCTGCGCTTTGGCACCTATGGCGATAAGTCGCCGCACAAGCTGTCTCTGGCCACGTTGCGCGAGCATCCGCATGGCCTTGATCTGGGTGCCCTTAAACCCAACTTGGCCGCACGCTTGAAAACCCCAAACCAGCGGATTCAGGCTGCTGCGCCGTTGATCATGGCGGATCTGGCGCGCTTTGCTGAACAGCCGGTGGCCGGGGAGGGCGAGTTGCTATTGATTGGCCGCCGTCATGTGCGCAGTAATAACTCGTGGATGCACAACTACCACCGCTTGGTGAAAGGTAAGCCGCGTCATCAGTTGCTGATGCACCCGGATGACTTGCAGCAGCGCGGCCTGGCCGACGGACAGCGAGTGCGCGTGCGCTCGCGGGTGGGGATGATTGAGGTGGAAGTCGCCGCCAGCGATGAGATGATGACCGGGGTGGTGAGCTTGCCGCACGGTTGGGGGCATGCCCGGCCTGGTGTGCAGATGGGCATTGCCACTGCCCAGCCAGGTGCCAGTGCTAATGACCTGACCGATGAGCGTTACCTGGACAAGCTCTCCGGCAACGCTGCGCTCAATGGTGTGCCCGTGCACGTTGAGGCGGCTTGATCAATGCCGTAAGCGGGGCTAAACAGACAGCAAAGGCCGAGCATTGCGCTAGGCTTTTCGCTACAATGCCGCCACCGTGCCGACCCATGAGTCGGGTAGTTAAGTCCTGAGGTGCCCAATGGATATCATCGAAACCATCAAAGAGCAGATCGCCAACAACACCGTTCTGCTGTACATGAAAGGCTCGCCGAACGCTCCGCAGTGCGGCTTTTCCTCCAAGGCTGCGCAAGTAGTGATGGGCTGTGGCGAAAAGTTTGCCTATGTCGACATCCTGCAAAATCCGGAAATTCGCGCCAACCTGCCCAAGTACGCCAACTGGCCAACATTCCCCCAGCTGTGGGTGGGCGGTGAGTTGGTCGGTGGTAGCGACATTCTGATGGAAATGTACGAAAAGGGTGAGCTACAGACCCTGATCAAGAACGCGATGCAGAAAACCGACGGCGGTTGCAGGAGCTGAGTGCAACACGGTCATTGAATTGAAGCTGGAGCATCATGCCGCATAGCCATGGCCTTCTGCATCACCTCACCCAT
>LNFM01000553.1_pt1 | contig 92689 bp, 91 predicted proteins | sample 596031 | NCBI WGS metagenome assembly LNFM01 (sample SAMN04254537, study PRJNA301005) | activated carbon metagenome | isolation source: dual media filters at the Ann Arbor, Michigan drinking water treatment plant | place: USA: Ann Arbor
CTGGAGCAAAGCTGGAAGAGGCTCCACGACGAAGGAGTGGAGAGGGAAGCGAAGCTCCAGCCCGAGGCTGCAGATGGCACAGAAGAATCGCGGCGCAGGAACGCCGAAGGCGTCGCGAGGTAGTGCTCGGCACACCTCGCTTCCGAGCACTCGATAATGCGCGTTCTTCGAAACGCGCATGCTCTTCAAAGCCAGGTGCAGCTCAAGAGGGCGGCAGGGAATACGGACACAAAGTGCCGTGTTCCCGACTCGTCTATTCATCATCATCTGACTTTAATGTGTCAATTCTGTCTTCCAAAATTCTAGAGATTGCGCGAAATGGCCTCTCTTCTGTATCGTGGTCTGTCTTACCAATTCTTTTAGGGGGCTTAGCTCAGTTGGTAGAGCATCAGATTTGCATTCTGAGGGTCAGGAGTTCGAATCTCCTAGCCTCCATCCTTAAAGATACGCTTCGCGGTTATAGCTCAGTTGGTTAGAGCGCGACACTGATAATGTCGAGGTCCCAAGTTCAAATCTTGGTAACCGCACATTTCCTTTCAACATTTGCTGTTGTGGATAGAACGTCGTTAGCTCTTAAATTTTTTTTGGGACTGTGGCCGTTAAAATTAGAATGACTAACGGCGTTTAGCCCTCAGCGACTGGCTCTGGAGTTTTTTTTACTACGTAGCCTTGTTTGAGCTCAGCTTGATAGACCAGGAATAGGCCGAGAGAGACGACCCCTGTCGATGCAAAGATCGGCCAGGAGAGGGGCTCCCCGAGAAAGATTGCGCTGATGAAAGAGGCGAAGATCGGGCAGAGGAGTCCGACGAAGGAGAGGAATGTCGCGGTATATTTCTTCAGGAAATAGCCGTAAAGGTTGTAGCAGATCAGATTGGAGATCACCGTTAGTCCGAGTGTGGTTTTAAGAAACGGGATCGTATTGGCCGCTGCAACAGGAAGTGGATTCCAGCTTTCGAGAAAGGGGGAGTTCGCTAGAGCCATGACTCCACCGATGAGCATACTCGTGCCATTTGCCATGAGGGGAGAGACAGCGGAATCTTTCACAACGAGACGCAGAAGCACCCAGCCATAAACCGAACAGAGGGCAGCTCCCATCACCGCGAGCGCAGGCCATGAGAAGAAGGCAAAAGCGTTAAAGAGATCTTCCGCTCCGGTTTGCATGAAAAGCACAGGAACAAACCCGATAAAACCGATAAGTAGGCCGATCCACTTTCTGAGGTTCATCTTCTCTTTGAAATGGAAGTAGGAGAAGAGAGCAGCAAAGAAGGGGGAGAGACTGTAGAGGAAGCAGGTCTTTGCGGCGGAGAGGTACTGAAGCCCCCAGAATTCCAAAATATTTGTCAGGTAGATGCTAAAGAAGGCCAAAATCGTGAGTGAGAAAAATTGTTTGAGGGTGATCTTCAAGTCGGAGCGTTTAGCAACCCAGAGATAGCTCACCAGGATGATCCCGGCAAGGAGCATACGAAAGCCTGTCAAAAAGATAGGAGGGGAGTATTGAAGGGCAACCTTTCCCAGCGAAAAAACGCTAGACCAGGCGGCATACATCATCAGTACAAAAAAGATTGACATGGCAGCCATTGTAACAGGCTTTGAAGAGTAAAGTCAATTTGACATATTCCTAGGCGGCCCATAGAATCCGCCTTATGGCAAAAAAATCTTTAAAGAGGGTGGCTGTGACCGGCGGTGCGGGTCAGATCGCGTATAGCCTTCTATTCCGTATCGCCTCTGGCGAACTTTTTGGAAATGATCAACCGATCGCTCTTCATATTCTTGAGTTGCCCGCGTCTCTCCCAGCACTTGCTGGGGTTGTGATGGAGCTGGAAGATTGCGCCTTTCCTCTTTTACAAGAGGTGCATATTGGGTCAAATCCTGAAGAGGTTTTTTCAGGTGTAAATTATGCATTTCTCGTGGGAGCCAAACCGCGCGGACCTGGCATGGAAAGAAAAGACCTTCTACAAGAGAACGGAAAGATCTTTGTCGAGCAGGGGAAGGCTCTCGATGCTTTCGCGGCAAAAGACTTAATCGTTCTTGTTGTGGGGAATCCCTGCAATACTAACTGCCTTATTACTCTCAAAAATGCACCGAGCAAAGATCCTTCGCGATTTTTTGCGATGATGAGCCTGGATGAGAATCGTGCGATCTCGCAGCTCGCGAAAAAAGCTGGAGTCTCTGTTTCCGAAGTGGAAAATATCGCTGTTTGGGGGAACCACTCCTCGACGCAGGTTCCCGATTTTCTCCATGCAAAAATTTCTGGAAAACCCTTGCCTCAAGTGATCGGAGACAAGAAGTGGCTAGAAGGGGAATTTATGACAATCGTCCAGAAAAGAGGCGCTGAAGTGATTGCTGCGAGAGGAAAGTCTTCCGCAGCATCAGCCGCAAATGCCGCAATTGATGCGATGCGCTCCATCGTATTTCCAACGCCGCAAGGAAAATGGTTTTCGTGTGCGCATCTCGCTAAAGGAAACCCCTACGGTATACAGGAAGATCTAGTCTTCTCCTTCCCCTGCAGAAGCAAAGGCGATGGGGTCGTGGAGATTATCAGCGGACTTGAGCTTGATCCATTTCTCAAAGCGAAGATCGCCGCTTCCGAAAAAGAGCTTCTTGAAGAGAAAAAACTAATTGAGCAGATGCTATGAGTTCAGACGTCCTATTTCAGATTACAAAAGATCTTCTCGAAAGCGGCCTGAGAGGCTTTCCAGTTGGTTATTGCACAACTTCGTATGTCGATCCACAGAATGGGCTCTTCTACGTCGATAAGCCTGTGGATGAGGTGGCCTTTTGGGAGCCGCAAGAGGTGATCTACCTTCTCTATTATGGAAAAAAGGGGAGCGAAGCGGAAGTTGCACACTTCTATGAAGATTTCCAAAAAAGAGCAGAATGCTCTAAGGAAACGCTGCGGCATATCTATGCGCTTCCCAGAGAAGGACATCCGATGGATCTCTTTTCAGCGGCTCTTCTCATTTTGGGAATGTTTGAGGGGAAGGGAGATTATCGAGAAGATTGCCTCAATCTGATTGCCAAAGCTCCACATCTTGCAGCCGCGGTGATCAATCATCATGCAGGTTGGGGAGAGACACCAGCTCCACGCAAAGATCTCGGCTACATGGAAAATTTTGCGCAGATGGTGCGCGTGCCTAACGGCAATCCAAAAAATCTCACAGAAGTTTTTAAGCTTTTTAATATTTTACACTACGACCATGGCGGAGGAAACCTTTCAACGTTTGTGGGCAAGGCAGTGGCTTCTGGGCTAGAGCCGATGTATGGATCGATCGCGTCTGCGATGTGCGCTCTCGCCGGGCCTCGGCATGGAAGGGCGAATCAAGACTGCCTGGAGTTCGCGCAAGAGGTTCTAAAAGCTGTAGGAGAAAAGGCCACCGCTAAGCAGGTAGAGGAGTTTATTCGAGAGAGGCTGCGGAACAACCAGCTGGTCTTTGGTTTTGGCCATGCTGTTCTTCGCGTTGAGGATCCGCGTGCCACTGTGCTTTACAACTACGCGCAAAAACATTTTCCGCATCATCCGCTCGTCAAAATCTCACTCCTCCTACGCACCGAGGGATCAAAAGTTCTCGCCGAAAATCCCAAAATTTCCGATCCCCATCCGAATGTCGATGCAGTCTCCGGAACCGTTTTGACAGCAGCCGGCTTTGGCTATCCCGAGTACTATACAGTCCTCTTCGGCCTTGCCCGCATCGTCGGCATCAGCATCCAGATCGTCTACGAGCGGTGCGAAGCGCGCGGAGGCAAGGGGACCCCCATCGTCCGTCCCAAGTACCTCTTCAAAAAAAGATAAATATATCAGTTCTGCACTTCATCTTTACTCGTCTTAAGAGTATCCTTCTCTCTATGAAAATTGCGGTGATTGGCGCAGGCCTGTGCGGGCTTGCGGTTAGCTACTATCTCTTGGAAGCTGGCTGTTCTGTCGATCTTTTTGATGAGAAGGGGGTCGGTGGAGGGGCATCGGGTATCGCCTGCGGTCTTATCCACCCCTATCCGGGGGAAGAGAGTAAGCGCAGCTGGCGGGCCGATGAAGCGCTCCACGCCTCTCATGAACTCTTTGCGAAGGCGGGTGAATTTCCTCACAAAGAGATTGTGCGGGTGGGTCGAACAGAAGAGGAGCGAGAAGCGTTGCGAAAAGCTCTTCTTCTTCATGATGATGTCGAGGAACGCGAGGGCGTATTTATCATTAAAAGCGGAATGACGGTAAATGTCAGCAGCTACCTGCAGAAACTCTGGGCGCTTTGCAAATCCAAAGGAGCTCATCTACACTTCGAGCGCATCCAAAATCTAGAACTACTCGCAGCTTATGATCAGATCGTGATTGCGGCGGGTGCGGGAACTCCATTTTTTTCTGAGTGTAAAGAGCTGAATGTGCAAAAATTGAAAGGACAGCTTCTTCTCTGCTCATATCCTGCAGGGTTTTCTCCACTTGAGAGGAGCCTAATCGGCAAGGGGTATGTCGCTTTGGGAGAGAATAAGGATGAGTGCGTGCTTGGCTCGACATATGAAAGAAGCTTTACAACAGAGGCGCCCGATATTAAAAAAGCAAAAGAGGAGATCCTGCCGAAGGTTACAACATTTTTCCCGCGTGCAGGCGATCTGGTGATCAAAGAGTGTCGTGCGGCTGTTCGTCTAATGCGCAGAGGACACTATCTTCCCTATGTGCGCAAAGTGGGAAAGAAGAACTGGGTTTGCACAGCAATGGGATCGAGGGGGCTTCTCTACCATGCATTTGCAGGAAAAATGCTTGCGCGGGCCATCATTGCAAACGATGAGACAAAAATTTTACCGGAGCTGACGTAAAATGCGAGGAGAGCTTCTCTTTTTGGGAACAGGCGGCTCGGCGGGGGTGCCAATGATCGGCTGCCACTGCAAGGTGTGCCTCTCCACATCCGCCCGCAACAAAAGGCTGCGCACATCTGCTCTTGTTCAAATAGACGGCAAAAATTTTCTCATCGACGTCGGTCCCGATTTTCGGATGCAAGCTCTCACGCACAAGATCGAGCGACTCGATGGAGTTCTCCTCACCCACACCCACTACGATCACATCGGAGGGATCGACGATCTGCGCTCCTACTATTTTTTGCAGAAAGGAAAATTACCCTGTCTTCTGTCACAGGAGACTTTTGAGGAGGTCAAGGTCTGCTATCACTATCTGATGAAACCTTTGAAGGATGGTCATACCATTTGTGCGCAGCTCGACTTTTTTGTCTTGGAGAAAGATTTTGGAAAGGTCACATTTGGGGATCTCGAATGGAAGTATGTGAGCTATCACCAGGCAGATATGAAAGTGACAGGATTTTGCTTGGGTAATCTCTCTTACATCAGTGATATCCGACGCTATCCGGAAACGCTTGTGCCTGCGCTGATGGGAACGGAAAATCTCGTCTTAAGTGCTTTGCGTCAAACTCCAACGCAGATGCATTTTGGCTTGGATGAAGCTATTGAATTCTCTGAGAAGGTCGGAGCTAAAGAGACCTGGATTACTCATGTGTCGCACGATCTTGATTACGAAGAAATAAGCCAAAAGCTCCCGCGCAATGTGCATCTCAGCTATGATGGTTTGAAAATTCCCTTTGAGATGAAATGAAAGAACCTCAGCTGAACATTCCCAAGGAGCCGCATGAACTGAAGCGTTTCAAGACGGCTCTTTTGATCGCCACCTATTCTCCGGGCGCAGATCGAGCTCTTTGCGAAGAGTTTTTAAATGAGCTTGAGCGGTTGTGTGAGACCTTTGGGCTTCAAGTCGTGGATAAGATTCCCTGTTCAATCAGAAAGATCGATGCCGCGACCTTTCTTGGAGAGGGAAAGATTGATGAGCTTGTAGCAAAAGCAGAGAAAGCTGGCGCCGAGGTGATCATCTTCGATGATGAGATCTCACCACAGCAGCAGCGCAACCTCGAGAAGATTTTCCAAAAACCTGTGATCGATCGGACGGAGCTGATCATCGAGGTCTTTGCTCAACGTGCACAGACAAATGAAGCGCGTCTCCAGATCGAACTCGCCAAGATTCGCTACCAGATCCCACGCCTAAAAAGATTATGGACGCACCTTGAAAGACAGGCTGGCGGTGGCGGATTTATGGGAGGCCCTGGTGAAAAGCAGATCGAGCTCGACAAACGGATGCTCAAACACCGGATGATCCGTCTCGAGAAGGAGATCAAGGCGGTTGCGGCAAAACGGGAAGTACAGCGCTCTCTTCGATTGCGTACGGGCGTTCCTACATTTGCAATTGTGGGATATACAAATGCTGGCAAATCCACTCTTTTAAAAGCGCTCACAAAAGCAGAAGTCCTCGTTGAGGATAAACTTTTTGCAACGCTCGATACCACCACACGAAAATTCATTCTACCCAATAAGCAAGAGATCCTGCTCGTCGATACAGTGGGATTCATCCGCAAAATTCCCCACACGCTCGTTGCGGCTTTCAAGAGCACGCTCGAGGAGGCTGTGCATACCGATATTCTGCTCCACCTCATCGATGTGAGCAGCACGAATCCAGAGCAGCAAGCAGAGGCCACGCACGAGGTTCTCAAAGAGCTCCATGCGCTCGACCACCCGATCATTACTGTGCTGAATAAGATCGATCAGTGTGAAAATCCTCTCGTCCTACAAAAACTGCGCATCAAGTATCCCAAGACAGTCGAGATCTCTGCACTACATGGCACCGGTTTTGATCGATTGATGGAGATGATGATGCAGGAGGTCTCCAATCTTCGGAAACGGGTTAAATTACGTATCCCGCAAAGCCATTACGCGCTCGTCAGTGAACTCATGAGAGAGGGAAGAGTCATCCAATCTGAGTATGAAGAGAATGACATCCTTTTAATCATTGAAATTCCCGCCGCGCTCGAATATAAGATATCTCAATTTATTTATGATGAACGTTCCTCTTCAGGATCGCCCTCGTGAACGGTTGCTTCGTTTTGGCCCAGAGGCCTTAGCGCTTCCGGAGCTTCTTGCCATTTTTCTTGGCACAGGAACAAAAGATAAATCGGTTCTCATCCTCGCACAAGAGCTCGTCTTAAAATTTGGGGGTATTCAAGGACTTCTTGATGCGTCTGTTGAAGAGCTTAAAGAGGTAAAGGGGATTGGTGAAGCCAAAGCAGTTCAGCTCAAAGCGGTTTTTGCTGTTGCGGAACGCGCTGTAAAAAGCTCTGTGCAGATCAAACCGCTCATCCAGACACCAGAGCAGGCATACGACATTGCTCGCGATCTCATCGCTGAGCAGAAGCAGGAGGTCATTCTCGTGCTACTACGTGATTCTAGAGGAAGGATGTTTCATCACGAGATCGTGGGCATTGGAACCCTTTCTGAGGTGCTATTTCATCCCCGCGAAATTTTCTATCCTGCTGTGCGGCACAAGGCGTTCAGCATCATCGTCGCACACAACCATCCCAGCGGCGACCCCTCTCCATCCGAACCCGATCTCGAGCTCACTCGCACGCTCCTTCACTGCAGCCGCGTGATGAGCATCGCCCTCGAGGATCACCTCATCGTCACAAGAAATGCCTTCACCTCCCTCCGCGAAATAGGCCTTCTCGGGCAGAGGCTAGTGTACATTTGTTAGTAAGGAGAAAGAGAGATCGGGCACGGGCACGGACGCGGGCACGAAAGAAAGAGGGAATTTTTCTTTCTTTAGTTCAGCATTCATCACTCATCGTTCATCGCTTCTTTTATTGGGTGGCGCAGGACTCTTGGACGATGCGGATGGCTCCGGAGGAGAACATCTGCACGGCGAGTAGGCTGATTAGCATGCCTCCTAGACGTTCGCAGGCTGCAAGGCCGCGCTCTCCCAGGAAGTATTTAATGTTTGATGCGAGGAGTAGCAGAATTAGAGAGGGTAACCAGGCAAGGATGATTGCAAACGTCATGGTCCAGGGGGTGGAAAATTGTTCGGCGTAAACCATCACCGTTGTGATAGCGCCCGGCCCTGCCACAACAGGGATCGCAAGAGGCACGATAAGCGGTTCGTGACGCGATGTCTCTGCTTTTTCCGCCTTAGGGAAGATCATACCCAGGGCAATGATGAAGAGTAAAATGCCACCGGCCATGCCGATAATTGGCTGGGAGATTCCGAGAATCTGCAGGATCTTATCTCCGAAGAAATTGAATGATAGCAAGATGAAGAGAGCGATTGAGAGCTCGCGAATGATAATCTTGCGCTGTCGTTTCATGTCGTAGCGCCCGAGAAGCCCTAAGAAAAGGGGAATGTTCCCGAGGGCATTTAAGACAAAAAAAAGGGAGAGGACGATCGCGTAGAAAGGCATAAGTTCTCATCTTAAACAGAAATTAGTAACTGGTCAATTCCCTTCCTGAAAAATAGAGATGGAGATCGGGCACGGACGCGGGCACGGGCACGAAAGAGGGAAAGAAATTTAAACACTGAGCTTTGTATTAAAAAATCCCTCTTTCTTTCGTGCCCGTGCCCGCGTGCGTGCCCGATCTCTCTTTTCCCTTTCTTCTCTTCTTGGTATTATGTCTCCAAACTTGATCGGATATGGAAAAAAAATTTAAAGTTGTCACACTTGGCTGTCGGACTAACCAGTATGAGTCTGCTGCATATGTTTCTCAACTTCAGAAGCTTGGATATTCTGAAGTGGCAGGAGACGAGCAGGCAGAGCTTTGTATCGTCAACACATGCACGGTCACAGAATCAGCAGATAGTTCGAGCCGCCATGAGATCCGCCACCTTGCGCGTCAACATCCGGGTGCAAAAATTGTCGTGACGGGTTGTCTAGCCGAGAGGCTTCCCAAAGAGATTGGAGAGATCCCAGGTGTCAATCTCGTCGTTTCCAACAAGCAAAAAGAGGAGCTCCTTACTCTCGCGCTTCCGGAAGAGGAGATCCCTGAATTTTCTATCACGCACTTTCCTGCCCATACGCGCGCCTTCGTCAAGGTACAAGATGGGTGCAACTCTTTTTGCAGCTACTGCATCATTCCCTACGTGCGAGGCCGCTCTCGTTCTCGTTCCATTGAAGAGGTTGTAAAAGAGGTCGAGACACTTGTTACAAATGGATACAAAGAGGTTGTTCTCACGGGGATTAACATCGGCGATTTTGATGGAAATGGAACGGGTGAAAAATTGGCGACGCTGGTCCGTGCAGTTGATGGTGTTGAGGGTTTAGAGCGTTTACGTCTCTCCTCGATCGATCCTGATGAGGTAGATGAGGATCTCATGGATGCGGTTATGAATGGCAAGCACACCTGCCACTCTCTACATCTGGTTCTTCAATCTGGATCTAACATCATCCTAAAACGGATGAATCGCAAATATACGCGCCAGGATTTTTTCCAGAGTGTGGAAAAGCTTAAAAAAGCGGATCCCGATTTTACGTTCACAACCGATATCATCGTTGGCTTCCCTGGCGAAACTGAAAAGGATTTTGCAGACACGCTTGAAGTGATGGAAGAGGTAAAATTTGCCAAGGTGCACATGTTTCCTTACAGCGTCCGCAAACGCACGCGAGCCGCTCTTTTTCCTGACAAGATCTCTCAAGAGGTGATTCAAGAACGCAAACAGAAAGTATTGCGCCTCGCGGAACAACATGCGTTTGACCTTCGAGAAAAATATGTGGGGCGAACACTAGCGGTTCTTATTGAAGGCGAAGGGATGGGACATACAGAAAACTTCTTGCCTGTCGTTGTGGATATGCCAGGTCTTAAGGCGAATGATATTGTCCGTGTGAAATGCATGAGAAACAGCCCGGAGGGCCTCGTCGCTTATGCAGATTAAATCCGCACTACGCCTGCACCCTTTCTCGCATTTTCCGGGCGCTTCATGTCTGCTACCAGGGAGTTTTTGGAAGCTCACCGCATTTCCTACGCTTCTTGTCTTTGAAAATCTCTATGCGCAGAAACGTTTTGAAGTGAAACTTGATCTACAAGGACCAGTACGCGATTTTACACTCGAGCAGGATCTGGAGAGGGGAGAGATTCATCTATTCGGGCATAGTGTGCAGGGCTATTTTCGTCTTCGCATCACTCGATCGGAAAAGGGGATCGATCTCCATTTTGAAAAAACACCCGAAGAGGGGCTCGCCTACGCGTTTAAGGAGAAGCAGCAGTTGGCTACAAGTAAAGCAGCTCTCCAGATTCCTCTTGAAAAAGAGCACGCTCCGATAGCCGCAGCACAGACGCGACTTTCCTTGGGGGTGCATAAAGCACAAGATTGGGATCTTGTCATCCGCCGCGGGGATCTTGCCGAGATCGCTCCTTTCTGGATGCGGTTGGCGGAGTGGCTGCCGCCTCTCAAAGAGGAGAAACGCTCCGTAGGCTCTCTACGTGTTTTAGAAGCGTGTGAAAAGTTAGTCCTCTCAGGAGCAAAAGAGGAGATTTTCTCTTGCTTGCATAAGGCATTTGTTGCTGGCTTCAAAGGGATCATGATTCCTAGGCTGGAAGATGATCAGCATCAGGGGATTCTTCCCGATGAGAAGATCCCTTCGGATCTCAGCTCTTTGCATTTTCTGAAGAGAGGAGGCGAGATTCTCCGGTCTCTTTTCTTTCAAGAGAAAGAGGGGGAGCTCCTTTTACTCCCTTGCCTTCCGCCGGAATTTTCTGCGGGGCGTCTCGTCGGTCTTCACTCACAAACTGGAGACCTCCTCGACCTCGAATGGTCGAAAAAGCTTTTACGACGTGTGATCATCCATCCGGGTGCTACACGAGAAGTCTCTCTCTCATTGCAAAAAGCGATTCGAAGTTTTCGTATCAGACACCACGAAAAAGAGCGCGGTAAAAGAGTTCAAAGAGGAGAGAAGGTTCTTTTAGCGGCGGGAACGACTCTTCTTCTGGACCGGTTCGAGAAGTGACTGCGATCTATCGAGCAACACTGAACTTTTTCTTTTTCCAGAGATCTGCTCTCGAACTTCTGACAAAGATCTGCCCGAAACTGTTTTGATCGTTCCCGTATGTGTTAAGGTTGAAACGATCTTGTTTGCGAGGATTCTACGCACATTCTCCCCGTTAAATTCCGAGAGATAGGCGATGCTATGTGCAAGGATAAGAGCCGTCAGCGGATCGCGAGAGAGCTCTAAGACGGTTGAAGCTGGATCCGGAAAGGTCGCGAAATTTAAGACTTTGAGTGCCGGTAGATGAGTTTTGATAATGCAGATGAGCTGAAGAGGATTTTGTTCTGTAGAGAATCGAGAACAGATGTAGGCTATGCAATCCATTTCCGCATAAGTGCGCGTCTTAAGAGTGTTCTGAAAGGTTTCAAAGGCCTTTTGTGGCGCAAAAAAATTCGCTGCGGTTTCGGCTGTTTTCGGATCTAAATAATCCACAACGATTTGGCGCAACCCGGAGATATCCCAAAACATTCCCGAGCTTTTTGGAGTATCATCGGTCTCGTCCATCTCCTGCGTCAATTCCTCTTCTTCAAAAGGTGCCTCAAGAGACAGATTCACTGGTGCAATACTCATTTCTCCTCCCACTTGCGGTTTTTGAAGAGCAGAATAATATATGGCCCCAGGCAAAAAAGAATCACAGCACCGAGGAGCGAAAGAACGTAAACAAGGGTATTTCCCGTTTTAACTTGAGAAGGGGGAAAGAAGCCGATGAACATGGCAAAGGCAGCGGTAAGCGTGCCGATTCCTGAAACGACCCAGATTCCCCATTTTCCACCGGGAACTCTGTATGCGCGTGGCGTATTCGGCCTTTTGTAGCGGAGCTTGATTGCTGCAGCAAAAAGGAGAAAGTACATTACGAGATAGAGGAGAGAAACGGTCGCGCTAATAAACCAGAAGGCGGAATTTACAGTGGGCATGAGTACAAAAAGTAGCGTGATCATCGTCACGATAATGGCTTGGAAAGTAAGAAGGCCGACGGGCATTTCACGTTTGTTGAGTTTATGGAACACATGCGGGAGATCCCCAATCTGAGCGGCAGCTAGCAAACCTTTACTTGGGCCTACGAGCCAGGTGCTCATCGAGGCGATTGCTCCCACAGCGATGAGTGCTGCCATCCAAGGAGTAAGCCAAGAGAGACCAAATGACTCTACGACGCGTGTGAAGGCTTGGATCGATCCTGAGAGCAGGTTGATATCCGATTGCGGCACAACAAATGCAATGGCTAGAACGCCTGGAATGGAAAGGCCCAAAATGATCACAAGCGAAAGGAGAATGGCTCGCGGGTAGGTCTTCTGGGGGTTGTTGACATCTTTTGCGTGGACAGCAGACATCTCGATTCCCATTAGACTCATGATAATCCCTGTGAAAAACACGAGATGCTGTGCATGTCCCATATCGGGAATCAAATTGCCCCAGGAGAGTGGGATCGCCAAGGGTTTGCCGGAAAAGAACCAGGCGCCGCCGAGTCCGATGATGAGAGCCGCGGGGATGAAAGTTCCCAGAATCGTTCCTGCAGAGCTAATCCAACCCGAGATCTTCATTCCGCGCATGTTGATGAGCGTGGCTCCCCAGAAAAGCGCCAGCGTGAGAATGAGCGTGTAAACTTTGTTGTTTGCGAGCTCGGGGTTAAAGGCATAGGCAAATGTCGAAACGATAAAGGAGAGGATGGTCGGATACCAGACCACATTCTGAATCCAGAGGAGCCAGATCGCAAGAAAGCCCGTGCGATGGCCAAACGCCTCCTTGACCCACACAAAGACCCCTCCACGCTCAGGCCATCCCGTTGCAAGCTCTGCAGACACGAGCGCTGTTGGAATGAAAAAGAGGATCGAAGCCGCAATTAAAAAAAAGATTGAGGCGAGGCCATACTCGGCGGTAATCGGCCAATTTTTGACGCTGCCAATGGTGGCCACGTTGATCATCGCAAGAGTAAAAAGAGAGAGAACACGAGGTTTATTCATGCAACCATTATTGCCGTACACCGGATTCTCGCAAAAGCAAATTAAGCAAGAGATCTAATCAAAGGACCTGCCAGACAATTGCTCTTCCTTTGCCCTTGGATGTAATTAGCCCCTTTCTTTTCAGTTCGGCGAGATCATAACGCAACATGCGTTCGGAAATTTTGGGGGTCATCCGTTTGTAGATTTCACGGAAGGGGAGGCTTTCTCTTTTTTTGAAGAGTCTTAGGATCATCTTTTGTCGGTCCATTAGCTCCTCTGGCTCAAGAGGAGTGGCTCTTCCCTCGCGGAATACAAGTTGTGTTTGAGAGTGAGGAAAAAAAGTTACCCGAAAGTTGGTAGCTAGCTCTTCCCATTTGGGTTCTGGATAATTTCCGCTTACGCACGACTCAATAATCCTTTTGTAGCCGCTTCCCCAGACTTCCATCAAGCGCATTTGGTGGAAGACTCTTGTAATGACGCGATTGCGAATCCGGCTCACCCCCGACTTAAAGTCATCGAGGGTGAATCCGAAAGGAAGCATCCCCGGGCTTTGAATTTCTAAGCGGTTATCGAAAATTGCAATCTGGTGATAGGTTCCTCTAATGGAGTAGTCGGCATGGGCAAGCGCATTTAGGAGCGTCTCGCGTATAGCCGAAGGGGGATATTCCGGGATATCTTTCCTTCGCATTTCTCCAAATTGCGCCGCAAGACGGGTGTTGCGCGCGATGAATTTAGGAACCTCCTCTATCGCATCCAAAATAGTTCCTTCACTCTCATAACGATCTAAGAACTCGCTTTTATCATTTCCCAGAAAGCGCGCGCAGCCCACACGGGCGTCGGGGACAAACTGCTGCCTTGCCTCCTTTTTTCCAAAGAGTATAAGGCCACCTATGGAAGGGACTATTCGTCCAGCAAAGGGCACGAGAATTCCTAAGGAGCGCATCTTTTCTTCGTTTAAAGGCTCGGATTTGAAAAACCTGGAAGCGTATTCCAGATCAAGGTCCCTTTTTGAAAGGTCTGGTATGGGTTGTTGATCATATGAGAGATCGAGAAATGAACGCTTCAGCTCTCCCAGCAGCTCTTCGCCTGCCGGGCGACTGGTCGATCCAAGGCGGATATAGACCCCCCTTTCTGCACCCTCTTTTTTCAGATAGAAGGATCCTTTCCAATGTGCGACCTTGACGATCAGGAGATTCTTCTCTAAAAAGGTGGTGATTTCTATCTCGGGAAGAAGGATTGGGCGAATGCCATCGGCAATTGCATTTGCAAGAGCCTCCTCCGCCTTAAAAACGTCCTTTATTCCAGTAATCGTCCCGTCTGGCGCACGCCCAATCACAATAATCCCCCCAGCTGTGTTTGCAAAGGCGACAATCGTCTTGAGAATGGGATCGAGGGAAGAGAGGTCTCTTTTAAACTCCAAAGTTTTGCTCTCGGATCTTAGAAGCAGATCTTCAATCATAAGCTCCTCATTTCTCTAATTCTGCAAAATCCTGCAATATCCTGCAACAGAGAAATTGCAGGATTCAAAAAATACGGCTAATTGAGTATAGAAAGAGAGAATGCAAGAGGCAACAATGTCAGCACTGCCAAAGATCGAGCAGCAGTTTAAAGAGTTTAGGCACGATCCTCATCGCATTCTTGGTCTGCAGCCTTTAGATGAGAGGAACAAGATCATACGTCTGTTTCGCCCCGGGGCGGCTAAGGTTTATCTCGAGGTTTTTGGAAATATCGTCGAGGCAAAAAAAGTTGAAGAGGGGATCTTCGAATACATTGTTCCCTCTCATACAACGCATCTCGACTATCAAGTTTATCATCAAAGCGGTCTTCTTGCCTATGATCCCTACGCATTTCTTCCGACATTCGGAGAGATTGATGCGTATCTTTTCAACAAAGGGGTCCACTACCAGCTCTATGAGGCGTTAGGCGCGCGCATCGTTGTCCATCAAGGAGTTGCTGGGACCAAGTTCGCAGTGTGGGCCCCTTCCGCAGAAGAGGTTGCCCTGGTTGGAGATTTCAATTTCTGGGATGGCCGGGTGAATCCGATGCGGAGTATGGGAGCTTCCGGAGTATGGGAGCTATTCGTGCCCGGACTTCAGGAGGGGGAAAAATACAAGTTTGAAGTTCGGGCAAAAAATGGGAAGCTGCGCCTGAAAAACGACCCCTTCGCATTTATGCAGGAGGTGCGCCCAAAAACTGCCTCGATCATTTTCGATACGCATCGTTACCAGTGGGCCGATGAGGCGTGGATGAAGGCGAGAGAGAGACACAAAGATGCAAGCGCACCGATGAATATCTACGAGGTTCATCTCGGCTCGTGGAAACGGAAAGATGGCCACTTTTTAAATTATCGTGAAATCGCACACGAATTAGCGGCCTACTGCAAAGAGATGGGGTTTACCCACATTGAACTGATGCCGGTGGCGGAGCACCCTCTGGATGAGTCGTGGGGATACCAGGTCACGGGTTTTTTTGCGGTGACAAGCCGCTACGGAACACCCACTGACTTTCAATACTTTGTCGATTATATGCACTCACAAGGGATCGGCGTCTTTGTGGATTGGGTGCCCGCGCACTTCCCTACGGATGATCACTCTCTTTCTCAATTTGATGGGACCTCTCTCTTTGAACATGCGGATCCGCGCAAAGGGTATCACCCCCACTGGTATACGGCGATCTTTAACTATGGCCGCTTTGAGGTAGTTAATTTTCTGATTGCGAGCGCACTTTTTTGGCTCAAGGAGATGCACATCGATGGTCTACGTGTCGATGCAGTTGCTTCGATGCTTTATCTCGACTATGGGAGAAAAGAAGGAGAGTGGATCCCTAACATTTACGGTGGAAGAGAGAATCTCGAGGCGATCGAGTTCTTGAAACATCTCAACTCTGTTGTGCACGAGAGGCATCCTGGCGTACAGATCATTGCAGAGGAATCGACAGCCTTTACGGGGATCACACATCCCTTGCAGTGGGGAGGTTTGGGATTTGATATGAAGTGGAACATGGGATGGATGAATGATACCCTTCGCTATTTTCACAAGGATCCTCTCTTTCGACACTACCACCATAATGAGCTCACATTTGGCTTGATCTACGCCTTTTCCGAGAAATTTGCACTTGTCCTTTCTCATGATGAAGTGGTTCATGGAAAGGGAAGTCTCATTACGAAGATGCCGGGCGATGATTGGCAGAAATTCGCAAATGTCCGACTTCTGCACAGCTACATGATCTGTCAGCCCGGCAAAAAATTGCTCTTCATGGGAGGCGAGATCGGACAGTGGAACGAGTGGAATTGTAAAAACGAACTCCACTGGTATCTCTTGCAATACGATCGCCATCGTGCTCTCCAGCATTGCATTAAAGAGCTCAATCATTTCTACAAGACCCATTCTGCTCTATGGGAGCACGACTTCGATGGACGGGGATTTGAGTGGATCGATTTTTTTGACCGGAAAAACTCGGTGCTCAGCTATCTACGCAAGGGAAATGGGGTTTATCTCGCATGCGTGCACAACTTTCTTCCCACCTATTATTCTGAATATATCGTGTCACTTCCGAATGTAAAATCGGTTAAAGAGGTGTTCAATACCGATAGAGAAGAATATGGGGGATCGGGCAAAATCAACTCTCAAGTTTCGATCGTTCAAGGGGAGGGGGGAAGGCCTAGGGGCTTTTCGATCCAGCTAGCTCCACTTGCGACGATGATTTTTGAGGTGGAATTTGTCATCTAGAGCCGATTACGAAAAGCTGATTGAAGAGATTCGAAAACACGACCGTCTCTACTACGTTGAAGCGCGACCTGTCATCTCGGATCACGCTTATGATCAGTTGATGCAAAAGCTCGAGGAGATCGAGAAGAAGCACCCTGATTGGGTCACCCCCTCTTCTCCTTCGCAGAGAATCAGCCCCGCTCTCATCCATGGATTTAAGCAAGTTTCGCACGTCACACCGATGCTCTCTCTCGCCAATACTTACTCAAAAGAAGAGATCGAGGATTTTATCAAACGGGTGCACAAGCTTTTGGAGGGAAGAGAGGTTGAATTTTGTGCAGAGCTCAAAATGGATGGGGTGGCGGTCTCTGTTCGCTATGAAAAGGGAGTGCTCGTGCGTGCGCTCACCCGGGGTGATGGAAGAAAGGGGGACGATATCACCGCAAATATGAGGACGATCCGCTCAGTGCCCCTAGAACTTTCTGGTGCACATATTCCAGACGTTTTAGAGGTGCGTGGAGAGGTGTTCATGCCTCTTCATATTTTTCAAACGCTCAATGATGAGATCGAAAATCCTGAAGAGAAGTGGGCAAACCCACGCAACGCCGCAGCTGGTTCCTTAAAACTTCTCGACTCACACGAGGTGGCAAAGAGAAAGCTCTCAGCCGTATTTTACGGTATCGCAGAGGAGTCTTCTCATTCCATCAAAACGCAGGCTGAGACGCATCCATTTATGGAAAAGCTAGGTCTTCCTGTCTTCGATAAATATTTTCGCAAGCTCTGCAAAAATTTAGAGGAGATCATGACCTTTGCTGAGAAGATAGAAAAGGTCCGGCACGATCTCTCTTTTCAGATTGATGGCATCGTCATCAAAGTCAATGAGTTTCGCCATTACGATCTTTTGGGAATTACGGGAAAATCTCCGCGTTATGCCGTGGCTTATAAATTTGCTGCTGAAAAGGCAGAGACCCGGATTCACGAGATCACGGTGCAGGTGGGAAGAACCGGAGTCCTCACTCCTGTGGCAGAACTAGAGCCCGTTTTTCTTGCGGGGAGCACGATCTCCAGGGCGACATTGCACAACCAGGAAGAGGTCGAACGCAAAGATATCCGCGTCGGCGATACGGTCGTGATCGAGAAGGGGGGAGATGTGATCCCCAAGGTCGTTGAGGTCGTCTTAAAAAAGCGACCACACGGAACCCATCCTTGGAAGATGCCCAAAAAATGCCCCGCATGTGGAACTCCAGTGGTACACGTAGAGGGAGAGGTTGCTGTTCGTTGCCCAAATAATGCCTGTGGAGAGCAGAGAGTCAGACGTCTGACCCATTTTGTCAGCAAAAATGCAATGGATATCGAGCATATGGGGGTCAAGGTCGTCGAGCAGCTCGTCGAAAAGGGACTCATCACAACATTTTCAGACATCTACGAGCTCACGGCAGAGGAGCTGGCGCAGCTCGAGGGATTTAAAGAGAAATCGATTCATAATCTTTTAACGAGCATTGAAAAATCCAAAAAGACCACCCTTCCACGCTTCATCTTTGCACTGGGCGTCAAGCACGTGGGAGAGGAGAGCGCAGAACTTCTGGCCGAACACGCAGGTGATATCCATACGCTCACCAAGATGGTGGAGGAGGATTTTCTCGCGCTCGATGGGATTGGTGAGAAGACCGCGCAAGAGATTGCCGCCTATTTCCGAGATCCCGCTCATCATAAAGAGATCGAAGCTCTCTTAAAGCATGGCGTAAAACCCGAGCAGATGAAGGTTGTGGCAGACAAGAGCCATCCCTTTTTCGGAAAGACTTTTGTTCTCACCGGTACTCTTCAAGAGTTTACCCGAACACAAGCTGCCGCTCTTATCAAAGAGCGGGGAGGAAAGGTTTCCAACACCGTGACAAAAGAGACAGACTACGTTCTTGTCGGTGAGGAGGCGGGCTCAAAGCTCGACAAGGCCAAAAAGCTCGGCATTCCGCTTCTGGATGAGAAAAATTTTAAGGCGAAGCTCTGAAGCGAAGAATAGAGTCTTCTTTTTCTCTTAGCCACGACTTTCTATGCCCCAAGATAGCCCCTTCCAGATCTAGCTGCAGCTCGGGTCGTATTTTAGCGATAGCCTCTTTGAGATCCGAGATATCATGAAGCCCAAGGAGAGAAAATTTGCGCAAATTCGGAAAGGCCTCAACCAATTTTACGACCTTTTCAGGTTTTAAAAACTGTGGATTAAAACCCAGATGAGCGAATTCTAGTCTCAACTCCTGTAGCGTGTAACATTTTGCAAGGCATTGAAGACCTGTATCTGTTACAGAAGTATCATCTCTTTGAGGTAGAATATTGGGATCTATGGGGTTCTCAGCAAACGGATTGGAAAAGGCTAGAGCATTATGTGCTCTCCACTCACCATTTTCCAAATAGAGTCTTTTCCATCGAGAGCAGTTCCAATAAAGACTCAACTTAGAAAGTTTGAGCCCTTTTTGAGTGCACTGTTCTGCAAGTTTTTCGAGGAGTGGATCTGCTAGGTTGTCTGTCTCGAGCTCTACAAGTTGGGGGATACTTAGAACTTCATTGAGTTTGGTGTCAATATTGAGAAAGGGTCCTTTAAAATTGAACACTTCTAAATGCGGACACTCTTCGAAGAGGTTCATTTTAATGTTGATCTCTCCTTGCAATTCCAAGTGTTTTAGCTTAGTTCCCCAAGCCTTAAAAAATAAGTCATAATATCCACCCGGATCATCCATAATATAGAGCCGTGAAATTTTGGGGTATTTGGCGGTAATCTCGGAAATTATAATGTTAAAACGGTCAAATTTCTTTTTTCGTTTTTTACTGTCCATATTATCGAAGCTGGTAGCTATATGAGAATGAATTCTTATTTCCTCCAGTTGCGGGAAGAGCGGGTTTTGACGCCAAAAAAATGCTGCGAGATTATCTATCGTAAAAGAGGGTCCAAGGTATATTGCCTTGCTCGTTTTTGCCCAATTCTTGGAAGCCGAAGTAAAAGTGCGGCACGTTCTTCTGCTAGATAACACATCAGTGGCTTCAAGAAAGGTAAAAATATTGGCGATCAACCTTTGAGGAAATTCCGTATTAAATTTGTGGCATGCCTGACTCGTGGAATTTCGACCGATTCTCGCCATTTTTGTTGCACGCTCGTCTGAGGAAACCGAACTCAATGCCTTCACTGACATAATTCACCTCGAATTAAAAAAAAGCATGCTAAGAAAATTTAAGTTTCAATGAAAGAAAAAAGCAAGTCGAACGAGTTTGCCAATTGTCAGTTAAGTAGAAAAGATGCTCAAAATCAGGGGGCTGCGGGAGCGGCCAGCATGTTCGTTCCTTGCACGGTATACTGCTCAAGCATGGGGCAGATCTGCCTGAGTTCGGCCAATTGATCCGGGAGCTTGCTCATTGCATCGAGATATCCTTGCATCATGTATGTGAACTCGCGAGAAGTTACATCGGGAAAAGCTGGGTTGCAAGGAAGGTCACTTGGCCGGCACTGTAACTCAAGCGTTTTGAGAGTTTTTCCCCAGACTGTGAGCATCCGCTTACAATAGGACTGAGAATCCACTGTGACACAGAGATGGGTGACCCGAAGGCAGTGTTGGGGAATATGATCGATCAATTGATCCAGGTTGCCACTGCCATTTTTCAAGACAAACTCAAAAAAGTTGAATGCAATCGTCATTCTTTTCAAGTGTAAGAAGAGTTTTGTTTTGCCTAGCGGAAATAACCGAGCAAGATCTAAAACTTTTAGAGAGGTAAGATCAAATTCTTGAAAAAATGGCTTTGAAGTAGACGCTCCCGCAGCAAAATTTTTGGAGACTTTTTCGCAAGAAAGTAGAGCAGAAGCATCAAGAAAGGAGATGCTTTTCGCAATGAGAGCGCTGGGGAGGTTTCCGATGTTTTTAACTTGAGAAGATGCTGCGTTCGAAGATGAACTTCCTAAATGGGGTCTTTTAGCTGCGGGTTCGAGGCACGTACTCATGGACATTTTCGACTCCTAAATTTTAAAAACCCGACCAGTTTGACCTGTGTGTGGATTTTATAAAAGCTCTTTCAGCTGTCTCACGTGCTGATTCTTGCAAAGCTCTTGCTTCTTTATAGGAAAATATTTTATACAAAGGGGAAGAGATTTATCTCGTTTAACTTGGAGACTTTATGAAAAAAACGATGCTGAAATGCGCCGTACTCGGCGGTCTTGTCGTCTTCCTATGGGGATTTGTGTCCTGGATGGTTCTTCCATGGCACCAGATGACAATGAAGAAATTTCAAGATGAGAGAGATGTAGCTGATGCCATTCAAGAAAATACACTTGAGAGCGGCGTCTACATGCTTCCCAACTGCTTTTCCTACGATAAAGGGATGAGCAAGGGAGATATGGAAAAAGCGAAGATGGAAACGAAAGAGATGATGCAGAAAGGCCCGATCGTCTATGCGATCGTGAAAAAAGAGGGGATGGCTCCCAGCATGATGGGTCAATTCATCACAGGGCTCATCGTCAACATCGTCGCGGCTTTCTTTGTTACCTGGCTGCTCTCGATGACAAAAGCGATGGCCTATATGAAGCAGGTCTATTTTATTACAGGGGTTGCATTCACTGCTGGTTTGATGATCTCCCTGCCCGGTTGGGTCTGGATGGGAATTCCAGCAAGCTGCACTTTAGTCAGCATGCTGGATCTTCTGATCAGCTGGTTCCTAGCTGGTCTTGTCATTGCTAAAATGGCGAAGAAGTAATCCGCGCTTAGATCTCACTAGAACAAAGAGGCGTTTTGCTCATGCAAAACGCCTCTTTCTTTTTTGGAGTGCGGTGACTCGTCACCGCACTCTAAAAAGACCGAATCATTTTCAGAGCTTTATTATTCTCTAGTTTTGCATTTTGAATTTTGAGTTTTGAATTTCCCCGAGTAGCGTCTGGTGGTTATAGCCGTGGATCTTCACCCTTTGGAGAGTGCCGATCATGCGATCATCTCCCGAAAAGAGAACATTCTTCCAGCAGCGTGTACGCCCTTTGAACTGACCCTCATCTTTGTTCCGCTTTTCAACGAGGACCTCTACCTCTTTGCCAAGCATCTCCTGTCTCTCCTCGGTGCAGATCTCTTGGTAGAGAGAGAGAAGGCGTTGAAGCCTCTCATGCTTGACCTCTTCGGCGATATCATCTTTCCAGCGGAATGCAGGGGTTCCTTTTCGCGCGCTATAGGCAAAGAGAAAAGCCACGGAGTAGCGGATCGCTTTGAAATGGTCATAAGTCATTTGGAACTCCTCTTCGGTTTCTGTAGGGAAACCCACGATGATGTCTGTTCCGAGCACGACATTCGGCACTGTTTGGCGGAGGAGCGCTACCTTTTCAAGATACTGCTCAATTGTATAGATGCGGTGCATCTTTTTAAGGATGCGGTTAGACCCGGCCTGCATGGGAAAGTGGACAAATTCGCAAAGAGAGGGAAGGTCGCGAATCGCCTCCATGAGCTGAAGGGTGATGTCGACAGGATGGCTTGTCATGAAGCGGATCCTCTCGAGACCTGGAATCTTATCTAACTTATAGAGGAGATCGTGAAAGAGACAGTTCCACTCGGGCTTGTCTTTTCCGTAGCTGTTCACGTTCTGTCCGAGCAGGGTAATTTCTTTATATCCTTTGTCAACAAGTCCGCGGCACTCATCGACGATACTTTGAGGATCTCTCGATACCTCCTGGCCGCGTGTATATGGGACTACGCAATAGGTGCAAAACTTGTCGCAGCCGCGGATGATCGAGACATATGCCTTAACAGGATCTTCTCGTTTAGCGGCCAGGTAGTCGAGATTCTCTTCAAACTGATCATCTGTGCGAATTGTTTTGCGACCCGATTCGACCACCTCGTCGAGTACGTTGCTGAGATCTCCGATATTATTTGTTCCAATCACAAAGTCGATGTGGGGGAGTTTTCGGAAGAGGGACTCTTTTTTGGCCATGGCCATGCAGCCAGTGACCCCAATGATCGATCGGCGGGTGGTTGAACGGCCCAGTTGCCCTAGCTTGCCCATAACCTTTCTTTCAGCAAGATCGCGGATTGAACAGGTATTAAAAATTAAAAGATCAGCCTGATCCTCATCATCGATGCGTTTTAGGCCTCTCTTTTCGAGCTGTCCGACCATGATCTCCGAGTCGAGCTCATTCATCTGGCAGCCGTAGGTGCGAATAAAAAAGGTATTTAAAGGACGTTTTTGAGGGTGCATAGGCGTGTGTAAAATATTTTTTAGCATGCAGTTTACCTGAGAGAGGGAAAAGATGTCAAAGATCTATGCCTAGAAGTCGCATGGTAAATCCCTGTGCGACAAAAGTTGCTTTTCAAAAAAAAGCAGGGAACGTATGATGTTGCCTTTGAAAAAAAGTGGGACCACATGCTTCAGCAGAAAAGAGATAAAACGCTTCTCCTCACGAAGGAAGAAGCCCAAGGGAAGAGAAAATGGTTTCTCTTCGACGCCTCAGGAAAAACTTTAGGTAGATTTGCTTCGGAAGTCGCAAAGATTCTAAGAGGGAAACACAAGCCTAACTTCACCCCAAACGTTGATTGTGGCGATGGCGTCGTCATTATCAATGCAGAGAAGATCCAGGTAACAGGCTCGAAAGAAGCGCAGAAAATGTACTACTATTACACTGGCGCAATGAGCGGTCTCCGCGAAGTTCCTTACCGCGTGATGAAAGCAAGAAAGCCAGACTACATCCTCAGGCACGCAATTAAAGGGATGATGCCAAAAACACGATTAACCGAAGCGCAGATGAAAAAATTGCGTATCTTCGCTGGCGTGAAACATGATATGGAAGCTCAACAACCTACCTTGGTCAAGATCTAAACTATGGAAAAAGAATACATCGGAACAGGAAGAAGAAAAACTGCAGTTGCCTCCGTAAGACTCCGTCCTGGCGCAGGCAATATCGACGTTAACGGACGCAAATTCGAAGAGTATTTTGTCGGTGAGCGTCAACGCAAGTTGATCACCGCTCCCATAGAAAAACTCTCCTCACTGGAACGTTACGACATCCTCATCCGCGTGAAAGGCGGCGGAATCGACGGCCAAGCCGTTGCAACGCGCCTCGGTCTTGCCCGCGCGCTTGTCAAAGAAGATGAGACACGCAGACACGACCTCAAAGTTGTAGGCTACCTCACACGTGATCCGCGTAAGCGCGAGCGTAAGAAGTACGGCCTCTGCGGCGCACGTAAGCGCTTCCAATACTCTAAACGCTAATTTTTGGAGTGCGGTGACTTGTCACCGCTTTCTTAGACAGCGACTGGTCGCTGCTCTTTTCGGCAGTTCGAGATCTACGCTTTTCTATTGAGCTCAAAGAAGGAGTTCTTCGAAAGTTAATGACCTTGAAGTTGTGCCACGGCGTTTTGAAAGGCTTGCATTGCAGGATTGACCGCGGGGTCTGGGTTAAGGGCGTTCAAAGCTCCTTGGAGGGATTCCGCGAGGTCATAGAGCTTTTGCCCGCCTACAAATACACAAATAGCTCCTACGGTGGCCATAACTGGGAAAATGATCGAGCCGTTTATTGCAGTTCCGATGATGCCAATCACAAAAAGCGTAATGCCGACATATAAGATATTTCTTGCAATGGTAACTCCTCGTGCGGCCCCCTCTGATCCCATGCTTCCACGGCCATTTCCATCTGCACGAATGGCTTCAATATCACTAGACCAAAGTGCCATCTTCATCACGTCCCAAGTGCTTAATTCTGCAGCCATAATTTTTCCTGAGTTAAATTAACGTCTAAGTAGATAATATCAAATTGCTGAAATAATTTACATTTTATTAGAAATCAAAAATAAATTAATAAAAATATAAATAATTAAATTTTTAATTATATGAATTTTATGCTAGTTGATAAAGCCGCGTGTACTTGTTTCGCAGATAATCCACGAATGGTTTTTCCGAGAGAGGAGTCCCTGAGATGCGCATGACGGTCTCTGCAGCGGAGAACTCTTTTCCATATTGGTGGATATTCATACGCAGCCAGTCGCGGATAAAACCCAACTCGCCTTTAGAAACGCGCTCCTCCCAGTTAGCGTACTCCCTCTCAAAAGCTTGGAAGAATTGAGCGGCGTATAGGTTTCCCAGCGTGTAGGTGGGAAAGTAGCCGATTCCGCCCATCGACCAGTGGATGTCTTGCAAACAGCCTTCCGCGAAAGTCTTTGGAGTGATCCCCAAATACTCTTGCATTTTGGCGTTCCATGCGTCAGGCACTTCTTTGACCTTTAAAGTTCCGTCAATGAGCGCCTTCTCAATTTCAAAACGGACGATGATGTGGAGGGAGTAGGTGACCTCATCTGATTCTGTACGGATGAAAGTGGGTTCGACGATGTTGATTGCGCGGTGAAAATCTTCAAGAGTTACCGATTGGAGCTGTTCGGGGAAACTCTTTTGCATGAGCGGAAAAAAATGGCGCCAGAAAGATAAGGTTCGTCCGATCCGTGTTTCCCACCAGCGCGATTGACTCTCATCAATACTCAAGGAGATCGGCTCTCCAAGAGGGGAGCCAAATTCTTCTGGATTCCGTTGCATGTTATAAAGACCATGACCACCCTCGTGAATCGCTGAGAGAATATTAGACATCGGATAATTGATATCGATACGAGTCGTCATGCGCGTATCGGTAGGGTGCACTCCCGAGCAGAACGGGTGGTTCGATAGATCGAGACGGCTTGTCTTCTCATCAAATCCCATCGCGCGGAGAACAAGATGAGAAAATTCAATCTGTTTGTCCTTAGGGAAGTGTTGATGTAGAAAATCCTGTCGGATCTGGGGTCTTGTGGAGATCTCCTTTAAAAGCTGAGCCAAGCTTGTTTTTAAGCGCGCAAAGAGAGGAGTGAGATAGCCGCTGGTCATTTCAGGCTCATAGAGATCGAGTAACGCATCATAGGGATGATCGTGGTACCCTAAAATCTCCGCTTTTTTGCGAGAGAGGGTGACGATCTTCTCTAAATGAGGAGCGAAGGCCCGAAAATTATTTTCCGTTTTAGCTCTTGCCCACGTGTGGATGGCTGTAGAGGTGACTTTAGAAAATGTCCTGACAAAAGAGGCGGGGAGTTTGACCATTTTGAGATAGTCTCTGCGCCATTCTTTAACGGCGGAGATCTGTCTTGATGAGAGGTTGTTTGCGAGGATTTCGCCGGTTGAAAGATCGATCAACTTGCCTAAGGCTTTTGCAAAGGCTGGGCTTGTTTTTTGTTTGTGGACGAGGCTGGCGAGCTGTTCGAGTTGTAGGGAGCGGATGGTGATAGCGCCGCTCGGCATATAGGTCTCTTGGTCCCACCCTATGATCTGTTCTGTGGATGAGAGGATTGCAAAATTCCGCGCCAGTGCGAAAAGTTTTGTGTAAGGGTCCTTGACGATTTTAGGCTTTGAAGGGTACATTCTTACTCCAAGTGTACCAGACATAATTTTGAAAAGTCAATTTCATGATCTCATATCAAAATAGCCGAAAGTTAATTTTGGGGACGGTGGCAACGTTTCTCCTAACGCTCGTCTGCATTTTTGTATTGGAACATGATCCAATCGCTGGGAAGATCGACTGTAGCAAGTTACCTACGATCGGAAGCGCGAACGCCCCAATCCAGATGGTAATTTTCGAGGATCCTACCTGTTCTGAATGTAAAGATTTTCACCTTCATGTTTTTCCTCTCATCAAGGACCACTATATCGAAAGAGGGTTGGTGCAATGTTCTCTAGTAATGCTCTCTTTCTTGGATAACTCTCCTCCACTCGCCGTTAGTAGTATGGCTGTGTATGAAACGAACCCAGACCTCTTCTTCCCTTATGTTGACCAGATCTTCCGTGTAGGAAAAGACGCGAAAATAGAGGGGATTGATTTTGAAAAATTGAAAGGGGCAAATGCGGATGGCCATCTCTCGCGCGTTCTGGACGAAAACGATCGGTTGGGCAGGAAGATGATGAGACGTGAGTATGGAACACCTTCGGTATTTATCAATGGATTTATGACAAAGAGCAATACTGTCGGTGGGATTCTGACTGCTATCGATCATGCCCTTCAAAAGGAGGAGTCGTGAGAAAATTCCTATTTAATTGGGGAATTTATATCGCTTGGGTAATTGCTCTGATTGCTGTACTCGGCAGTCTTTACTGGAGCGAAGTTCTTGGAGCAGAGCCCTGCAGCCTTTGCTGGATGCAAAGGATCTTTCTCTTTCCGCTTGTTCTTCTTTTAGGGATTGCCCTCTTTCGCAGTGACCGGCATGTGACGATTGACGCTCTTCCGCTTTCTATATTCGGTGGAATGGTGGCCGTCTATCACGTCGTGGCACAAAAGTTTGATTTTTCTGGCTGTGGTGAAACCACGCAGTGCACTCAAGATATCGGTATCTATTTCGGCTGGATTACGCCTCCGATGCTAAGCGTTCTCGCCTTTCTTTCTATCGGTGTTGCCCTCTGGTGGGCCCGTCCAGTAAGAATGCGCTCCTAAGAATTGTTGAATCTTTACGTTACCCGACAGACTTGCTGGCCGAACGAGAACGAAAAAGTCTTAGGAACTTCTCGCTGCAGTAATTTGCAAAAGGGGTGCAGAAAGCCCAACTCAACACGAAGATGGTGATGCAGCCGCTCCCCACGATTACATCAGAGAGCCAGTGTGCTCCTGCGATCATGCGCGGCATGCAGAGAAACGCCCCGTAGACAATTGCAACGAGGCCGAGGCGCCATCCTGCAAGGATGGTGTAACTGGCAGCAAAAAGGAGCGCTGTTGTTGCATGGTCGCCAGGAAAGCTTCTGCTCGATCCATCTTTCACGTGAAGCCAAGGAACCAGTTCTGAAAGTCGGATGCTATCCTCCACTGCTCGAGTAGGGCTAATGCGGGGGATTTTCAAGTAAGAGCTGAAGAGCTTGCGATTTATAAAAAGAATCGTTCCAGCGATTAAAAGAATTGTAAAAAGAATCTCGGCTCCTTTTTTCGGGCGAAGCTGTTTGGCCGTATTACGTAAAAGGAGGATATAGAAACCCAAAATGCAAACATCTTCTACCCAATCAGCCATACGGTGGTTTGCACAAGCCCAAAAGACCTGCCAAGATTCACCGCTTTTAAGGGATCCATTGATCAGCTTAAAGAAAGCGACATCTAGTTTATTCCAAAGCATTGCAGTTGGAGTCCAGATAAAACTTAAAATGAGCAGTGCCATGACGAGGTGCCAAGCGATCAGCTGTCTAATATTCCAATGGGATCGGCTCATGCTTTTCTCCAAAAGTTCCATAAAAAGGGGAGTGAGGATAAAGCAAAAGGCAGCAAGATAGCAACGGCGGGATACGCCAAGCGGTTTTCACCTAGGATCATCGCCGCGTCCATCAATGTAAAGAGGGCGATATAGCCAAAAAGGGCAACGGCATATAGGAAAAAAAGTGAAGATCCTCGCGTGTTGCGAATGCAAAAGGGGGCCGCTGCGATAACAGCGAGAAGTGAAAGGAACGGCATCGTGCATTTGTAGTAGAATTGTGTAAGGAGTTCCATCTTCATATAGGAAGCACACTTCTCGCGAAAACCCATACGAAAGAGCTCCGTTAGGCTGCGATTTTCCAAGGGAATATGGCCCCGTCTTCCGTAGCTGTCCTCACGCACAATTTCAGGAAATGCGTGTGTTTCAAAACTCTCCTTCTTCTCGAAAAATCCTTGAGGGGTACGCACGAGATGGTCAACATACCTTCCAGCGGCCGGATTTTGCTTTGCATCGAGATATTTCATCTTCCAGATCTCCCCAGAAGATTTTAGCCAGATGCAATCAAAAAAGGTCTCCCTTGAGCTGTCATAGCTCTGGTAGATGAGTTTGGAGTTGTTTTTCAGAGCGAGCGAGCGCGCCGCTCCTGCCTTCTTTTCTCCTCGAGGGTGTTTCAAGTGTTCGTAATAAAATTTATCGAGGTGGTTTAAGGAGTTTGGAAGAAAAAATTCCATCGAAAGGAAGTTGAAGGAGGTGCATAGAAGCGCTACAAAGAAAAAGGGGCGCATGAGCTTTTTGAAAGAGAGTCCCGCTACCTGAAGTGCCATGAACTCTCGATGGGTAGAAAAGCTTGTTAACACCTTGATCGTCGAGATCAATAGAGCGAGGGGAAGAAGGAGGTTGGCTCTCTTGATGAACTGATAACCGTAGTAGAGGAAAAGATCGGCGATCTGCAGTTTTTTATCCTTAAGGAAATCTTGCATATGCACTGAGTAGTCGATCACCGCATACAAAAAGAAAAAGCCAAATAGAAAGAGGAAAAAGACCTTTAAGATCTCTCTTAAGAAATAGAGCTCCCAAAGCTTGATTGTGGATCTGCTCATTCTTTGCCCTCCGCGACTCTTCGTAGGGATTTAAGACAGATCAAGATGATCACGGGATGAGGGGCAAGGTAGATCAGGCTGGCGAGCATAGGAGCATCGCGAAAAGATTTTGCCGAAATGAACGTGATCAAAAAAGTCGATGCTAAAGCGATTGCCCAAATGACACCGCGCTTTGAGTGGTGCCTACTAATCTCAACGCCGAACGCGCAGCCGATCAACGTAAATGTAAATGCAGCAAGACCAAGCGAAATGCGTTTTGCGATTTCCATGTAAGCTCGCCCAGAGATGCCAGATCCCTTCATCGTGCTTAGTCTCTCACTCGCGAGGATCATTCTCAGAGGCAAGTAGTCGTAATTTGCACTAGTCTCAAATTTTTCGACAAACTGCACCATGTTGCTCGCCTTGGTGTTCATTGTCTTCTGGTTTTCAATGATCAGGTGGTCAAACCCTTCTCCCTTTTTGGGGTCGACACTGGAGATTAGCGTCACATTTTTTCCCACAAGAAGATCCCCATTTATGGAGAGCTCCTTAGCGCTCATGAGATTTAACCGTCCATTGGAACTTGCCACGAAGATCACCTCTTCCGCATTCTGCCCCGATTTCAACGCTTTCATGTCAATGTAGCAGTCTTTCAAGCGAACAAGGGTCTCTTTTTGCAAAAGAAAGAGGGGATTCTGGGCTGTCATTTTATAAATGAGCTCTCGAGAAAGGGAGCGACATAAGGGGCTTATCTCAGAGGCGATTGAAAAGTTTAAAAGACTTAAAAACGCACTCGCAAGGAGAAGAGGAAAAACGATCGGATAGAGACCAAGGCCCGAGCTTCGAAAAGCGGTAAGCTCATGAGCATGGCTGAGTCTCTGGTAGAGCAGCATGGCGGCGATCAGGCAAGAAAAGGGAATGGCGATCGGCAGAATGTATGGAATTTGATAGAGACCAAACAGGATAATGGGCATGATCCCGGCGCCCGAGGTTGCAAAGCGGGCAATCTCTTGAAATCGCGTAACGAGAAGAATGGCAATAAAGCTAGAGACGCACAGGCTCAGCACCTGGAAGTAGCTCTTAAGAAGATAGCGCCAAAGTATCGGCATAAACCTCTAACATCATGAGAATGCCGAATTGTAGTGGATCAATCATATTTCTGCTATGCTCCACTCCTATGAAAGACCCGCTCCTGATTCACGTTAAAAATTTTCTCAAAGCGCACCATGTTGCGGAAAAGCCTCTACTACTCGGATTTTCCGGTGGAGGAGACTCCCTGGCGCTTCTTCACCTTCTGCTCGAAGCCGGCGCCGGCAGCTCGCTTCATCTCGCGCATGTTGACCATGGATGGCGCCCAGAGAGTCGCGAGGAGGCGGAAAGCCTGTCTGCCATGGCAAGAAAGTTGGATCTTCCGTTTCATCTCCACGCACTGACCCAAAAAGGCAAAAGCAACTTGGAGGAGGGGGCGCGCATAGAGCGGTTAGCATTTTTTTCTAAAGTTTATCGAGAAATTGATGCGCAGGCACTTCTCCTGGGCCATCACGCTGATGATCAGGCGGAGACGGTCCTTAAAAGGGTGTTAGAGGGTGCCCATCTGCTTTCACTAGGAGGGATAAAAGAGATCTCGTCGTTGGAAGGAATGCAGGTCTGGAGGCCTCTTTTAAAATTTCACAAACAGTTTATTGTGAAATGGTTAGATAAGAGAGGGTTTAAAGGTATTGAAGATAGCACAAACCATGACCCCTCTTTTTTGCGAGCGCGTCTCCGTACACAAGTTCTTCCCTCCCTAGCGGAGAGCTATGGAAAGGAGATCTCCAGTAACCTAGTCAGATTAGGTAGAACTATGGAGCAAGTAGAGGCGATGATGACAGGGGAGATCGACAAAACTCTCTCAAGTATTAGGAGAGAGGCTACGGGTATTTTTCTGGATATCCCTGAATCCTATCCCAGGGTCTTGCGCAGTGCGATCGTGAAGAGGTTTTTGCAAGGGGAAAATTTTTTTCTCTCCTATGAGAGTTTAGAAACAGTGTGTTCGCTTCTCGAATCGAAAAAGTCTAAGCGTCACTTCCTTTCAAAAGGAAAAAAACTAATTGTAAACCGCGGAACATTAACTGTTTTTGTTTCAAACTCTTTTAAAAATTAAAATTAACTAATAATTAATATGGTCATAAAAAACGAATCTGCTAAGATTACGAAGTAGAGGGGCTTTAGGTTCATTACTTGCGTTTGTGCAATTTGCAGCGGTCGTTTCCGAATTGAATTTTTCTTTACGGAAATGGTCGATAGGTGATTTGCTAACTTGTTTGGCCTAAATGATAAAAAACTATGGCAAATGAAAATAATCAGAAACCAGAAGGAAGAAAAGGAATCCCCGGGGGATTTTTCATCTTTCTAATCGCTGCAATTTTAGCTGTTTTCTCTATACAGAATCTCTCATCGGAGAAGTCTGCTAAAGTTGGCTTTAGTCATCAAACGGAGCATCTTGTCAACCTCGACCTCCTCCAAAAAGATGAGAGCCATAAGACTGCCCTCAATGATAATCTGGTTACATTTACTGGTAGGTTCAAAGACCGCCTTACTGATGATGCTAAGAGCCGCTTCCGCTTTCTAGATTTTCTCTATCAGAACCATGAACTCACCGAAAGACAGCGTACACTCGAAAAAGAGATCGGCTCCTTAAAGCAAAATGTCAAAGATTCAGCTGACTGGTTCTTGCAACTTAGTGGGATCTCTCTTCCAAAAGGTGGGTATAAAGTTGTCGATCCAATTTACGATACGACTGGTCGTGAAAATGCGATCGTCCTTAAATCTCTTTCGGATAGAAATGTATTAAGCCTTAAAGATTTAGAAAAACGCTTTGCCGCTCTTACGGCCGCTAACGCCTCCGAGGTACAAAGCTTTGGAAAAGATCTTCTCATTCTAATCCAAGGCTTCCGTTCTCCTAACTTGGGAATCGGTAGTGAAGCACTGAAACAGAATCTGCGTGACTATGAGCAGCAGGTCGCGGCGGTAACCGGTGAGGGACATGAGCAAGAGCAGATCGCAACCTATGGTGCGACGCTTGCCAATCTCTCAAAGATCGTCCGCGAACTTGATCAAGAAGAACAGGGAGTTCGTCTCACAGGCCTTCGCAGCGTGCGCAACTACAAAGCTGAGATCGATGAGTATGCTCGTGTTTCTGAAGAGCTCCAGAAGAATGATGCGCAGTTAGAAAAAGCAAGAGCCCAAGTTACCGGTGTCATCTGGTTCTTCAATGATGAGGAGCTCTCAACCCGTGCGCTCGAAAAGAAGGATTCTGAGCTATACAACCACTGGTTCTTACAAGCCAAAGAAGAGTGGGAAAACTTCTCTGCGAATAAAGGCGCGATCTTCAAAGCACCAGACCAGCCACGGAATGTAGTTCTGGATAAGACCTTTAAGAGCGAGGAGCCCTCTCCGAACTACCTGGGATATTTCCTCCCGCTGCTTCCACTCCTCGTGATTATCCTACTTCTCTACTTTGGTTTCTCTCGACAGATGAAAGGGGCTGGATCTGGAGCGTTCAACTTTGGAAAATCTCCAGCACGCCTTTTGACAAAAGAGCGCAACAAGGTGACATTCAAAGATGTCGCAGGCTGCGATGAGGCGAAAGAGGAGCTCCAGGAGATCGTCGACTTTTTGAAAGATCCTTCGAAATTCACGGCTCTCGGTGCGCGTATTCCAAAAGGGGTACTCTGCATCGGTGCGCCTGGAACAGGAAAAACTTTGATCGCTAAAGCAGTCGCAGGGGAAGCGGATAGACCCTTCTTCTCGATCTCCGGTTCAGACTTCGTGGAAATGTTTGTCGGCGTGGGTGCAAGCCGTATCCGCGACCTATTTGATCAGGCGAAGAAAAATGCGCCTTGCATCATCTTCATGGATGAGATCGACGCAGTGGGCCGCCATCGTGGTGCGGGCATGGGCGGAGGACACGACGAGCGCGAGCAGACGCTTAACCAGCTCCTCGTTGAGATGGATGGCTTTGACACGACAGAGGGTGTGATTCTGATCGCAGCGACCAACCGACCTGATGTTCTCGATAAGGCGTTACTGCGTCCTGGCCGATTTGATAGACGTATCGTCATCGATCTCCCAGACATCAAGGGACGTCACGAGATTTTGAAGGTTCATGCACGTAAAATTAAGCTCGATGCTGCAGTAGATCTCATGTACATCGCACGAAACACACCGGGAGCATCTGGTGCTGATCTTGCCAATATCTTGAATGAAGCGGCTCTTCTTGCTGCCCGTAAAGGCAGAAGCGCTGTGACTGCACAAGATGCTGCAGAGGCGTGCGATAAGGTGCGCTACGGTAAAGAGCGCAGAAGCCTTGAGATCGACCAGAATGAGCGCAAGACTACTGCCTATCACGAATCTGGCCACGCTGTCGCGGCGATGCTTGTGAAGCATGCAGATCCCGTTGATAAGGTTACTATTATCCCAAGAGGACTCTCATTGGGAGCGACCCACTTCATGCCCAAAAAGAACCGCGTCAGCTACTGGAAAAAAGAGATCCTCGACCAGCTAATCGTCCTTATGGGAGGCCGCGTTGCAGAGGAGATCTTTGTTGGCGATATCTCTTCCGGGGCGCAGATGGATATTTCTCAGGCGACTCGACTCGTCCGCAGCATGGTCTGCGAATGGGGTATGAGCGATGCTCTGGGTACGATCGCGTATGATGAGCGAAGCGAGCAGGGACAGTATCTCGGCATGCCAGCTTACCAAGATAAAAACTACTCACAAGCAACTGCAAAATTCATCGATGATGAAGTGAAAAAGATCATGGATGAAGCGCATACACAAGCTGTTCAGCTGATCCAGAATAACAAGGAAAAAGTGCAGCTCATGACGGAGATGCTCATCGAGTTTGAAACACTCGATCGCGAAGATGTTCTCGATATCATGGGTGGGACGTGGGACGCTGTGAAGAAAAAGCAGAAGCTCAAGGTGACCGAAGAGCTCCAACGCAAACTTCCGCCACCACCACCATCTCCTGCAAAGGGCACAAAACGACCTGCAACGGATGGCCCTCTGCCCCAGCAGATCTAAATTTCTTTAAAGACCAGAGCCCTTAATAAGGGACCTGGTCTTTTTATTTCGTTTAATTCCAAGTCAGATTACACTTTTTACTAAAAAAGGGTAATTATGACAGCAATCGGATCCGCACCTGCTATAAAATCTTTGGTTGCGGAAGCAGAGTCTGCGCTCACTCGGATCAAGAAAGAGGTTGTCTCTTCGCACGATATCATTCCACGCACAGAGCTCAGTGCTTTTAACCCTCAAAAAGTTAAAGAATATTACGACAAGTACGGATTTCGGGTAGTTCGTTATTTACAATACAATGTTGTGTATGGAAAGGCCGAGAGAGCTTGCAATGCTGCTTTAAATGAAGTTTTTAAGGAGCTGCAATTCCCATCGAGTGCATTCCCGATCGCAATGACAAAATTTGGAGTAGGGGAGTGTCAGGCAGTGATGAATCTTGGTGCGGCAAGGCTCTTCTCCCTGAATCCCTGCGTTATCTCTCTTACAAGCGATCCAGGATTGGCAGATCCACAGACAAGGGGCGATGTGTATGGTCATGTCTTTCTTGTTTTGGGGACTTCACATGAAGCTCTCGTAAGTGCATCGAACCTGGTTAAGACAAAAGAAGTTGCAAAGATTTTTAATCATCTTAGAGACAAGAACGCGGTCATATTCGATCCCTTTTTAAGCGTTGTGTGCCCGGTTTCAAAATTTTCTACAGAGGCACAACCTCTCCAAAAATACAATGAGCTCTTCGGAACCCATTATGCTTACTATGTAGGACAATTTAACTGGGACAACAAGAAGTGTACCACTATTCTTCAAGAGGCGGATCGTATTTATACACTGGCAAAATCCAAGCTCTCAACCGAGAAACCGGAGCGCTTTATGGATCTTCATTGTATGACAAATTATGCGCTACTCACAAAGAAACTTGAACAGGATGTTCTCCCTCGCACTCTTGCCTGTGTAAAAGAGCTCTTTTCAAGCTTGGAATGGAAAACAAAAAACGATTCGATGAATGGAGAATGGAGCGTCTGGGCGCAAGGAGCAAAAGAGCCAATTGCGCATGCTGTAAAGTCTTTACAGGGTCTGAGCTTCAAAGTTGCTTTGTGCAAAGTTAAAGATCAGGACACATATGTGACAGTGTTGAAAAACCCTAATCCCGACGAGCTGCCAACAGTCAATAACATCTCTCATGTTGTGACCGCAATTTACCCTGCAACTGTGGCGCGCCTCATCGCGGAATACGCGAGTGCTTAAAGCATAATTCGAAATCTAATTGAGCGAGCGTAAAGCGAGCTCCTTGGAGTGCGGCGCTCTGCGCCGTCTTAGCTAAACAAATCCAAGGCGGCGCGAAGCGCCGCACTCCAAAGAACGCTTCGCGTTCAAAGAATTACGCAGGAGTCTCGTTTCTTCTTATTGGGGCGCTCCAACTTTTTGTGGAGGAGGAAGAAGAGCTTTGCGGCTCAGTTTGATCTGACCACGATCGTTAATGTCGAGTACCTTCACCTCCATCATATCGCCCTCTTTGCAGACGTCGCGCACATCGCGGACGCGTGAATGAGCGAGCTCTGAGATGTGGCAGAGGCCCTCTTTTCCAGGGAAGAGTTCGACGAAGCAGCCAAACTCCACAACAGAGACAACACGTCCAGTGTATGTCTTGCCGATCTCAGCTTCAGCTGTGAGATCGTGGACGATCTTCTTCGCTTTTTCCATCGACTCTCTGGATGTCGCAGAAATGCTGACAAGGCCGCTATCGTCGATATCGATCTGCGCACCGGTCTCTTCGACGATGGCGCGGATCTGTTTTCCGCCGGGCCCGATAACTGTTCCGATCTTGCTAGGCTTGATCTGGACTGTTTCGATGTGGGGAGCGTAGCTTGAGAGCTGTTCTTTAGGTTTGGGGCAGATCTCGAGCATCTTTTGAAGGATGTGGATTCTTCCCTGCTTTGCTTGTGCTAGAGCGGCCTTCATGATCTGCTTATTGATCCCTTCGATCTTGATGTCGAGCTGGAATGCAGTGATCCCTGTTGTGTCGCCCGCGAGTTTAAAGTCCATGTCTCCCAAAAAGTCCTCTTCGCCGAGGATGTCGGAGAGGATCGCGTAGTGGTCACCTTCGAGGATGAGGCCCATGGCAATGCCCGCAATCGGATGGCGAATAGGAACACCCGCATCCATAAGAGCTAAGCAACCGCCACAAACGGAGGCCATAGAGGAAGAGCCGTTTGACTCTGTGATGTTCGACTCTAGGCGGATAACATATGGAAAGTTCTCCTGCTTTGGTACGGTCATCGAGAGCGCGCGCTCAGCGAGTTTTCCGTGGCCAATCTCACGTCTTCCTGGAGAACCGATGCGGCCTACTTCTCCAACAGAGAATGGAGGGAAGGAGTATTGAAGATAGAATCTGCGGGTGCTATCGCCTTCGAGATCTTCAAATCGTTGACCCATCGTCTCGCCGCCGAGTGTTGCTACAGCAAGAGCTTGCGTTTCACCCCGTGTAAAAAGGGCGCTGCCGTGTGTGCGAGGAAGGAGGCCTGTTTCAATGTTGATCTGGCGGATCTCTTCACAAGTTCTTCCATCACTGCGGCGATTTGTTTTGAGAATTCTTTCGCGTAGGTGTTGGGCATGCACCTTTTTAAAGGCGGCCATGAGATCTGCTTTTGAATACTTAGCTTCTTGACCTTCGGGAAGGAGTTTTTCAATAAGGGATTCTTTCGCCTGGTCTACGTGGGCGTCGCGAGCTTCCTTTTCCTTGATAGCAAAGGCTTCACGCAGTTTCTCGCCAATGGAGCTATCCACTTCAGAGATGAGCTCTTTGGAAGGGATTTTGAGCTCTCCCATCTTTTTGGGTTTTCCAATTGTCTTCTGCCAGTCGCTTAGGCCGACGCAGATCTCTCGGATTGCTTGATGTCCCTCTTCGATTGCATCGAGGATCTGCTCTTCTGTGAGGAAGTCCGCATAGCCTTCGATCATGAGGATCGCATCATCTGTTCCAGCGAGGATTAGGTCGAGACGAGACTGTTTCTGCTCTTCGATAGTTGGGTTTACAATGAATTCATTATTGATAAGGCCAACACGTACAGCCCCGATCGGTTTAATGAGGGGGATGTCGGAGATAACGAGTGCTGCGGAGGCAGCGCAGATTGCTAGGGGCTCTGTCGCATGAATTCCATCGTATGAAAGGACATAAGAAAGAACTTGTACTTCATTGTAATAACCATCTTCGAACATCGGTCTTAGCGGACGGTCAATGAGGCGGCAGATGAGGATCTCTCGCTCAGAAGGACGTCCTTCTCTTTTGATGAATCCTCCCAGAGATTTTCCTGCAGCTGAAAATTTCTCCTGGTAGTCGACACGGAGGGGAAAGAAATCCACATCAGCAGCCGATGGAGCTGCGCAAGCGGTAGCGAGTAAGATCGTTTCACCTGAACGTACAGTGACGGCGCCATTAGCTTGACGCGCGATCTTTCCTGTTTCAAAGGTGATCTCTTTTCCTGCGACTGAAATGGTTTTGGATTGCTTATTGAACATTATTTGATTCTCCTAAAAATTTGTTAACACTGTTAGGAGGATGAACTGTCCATTTTTAAAGAAAAGGTTTTTCTTCAAAAATGGGCCTTTCATCCTCTTGAATAAACCTATCCACAAAAGCTGTGGATAGGTTGGAAAACTGTACAAGATGGGGAATAAGAATAAAAGAAAAATTCTTACTTACGCAGGTTCAAACGTACAATTAAAGTTTGATAACGTTTGGTGTCTGTTGAGTTAAGATAATCGAGGAGTTTTCTTCGCTGTCCAACGAGTTTAAGGAGGGACAAACGTGAATTGTGATCTTTTGGTGCAAGCTTCAGATGCTCAGTGAGCTCCGCAATGCGTTCCGTAAGAATAGCAATTTGAACATCCGCAGACCCAGTATCTTTCTCGTGAAGCTGGAACTTCTTGGTGATCTCTTCTTTGGTGCCTTTATCTAAAGACATTTTTCACATCTCCCTATGATTGAGAGTTTTCTAGATTTATACCATACTGGCCAATATGATATCAACCGTCAAAAAAAGTCTCAAGATGAAACCAGTTGAAGAAGAATTTATGCGCGAGGCGCTCAAAGAGGCCGAACGCGCATTCGCAGAAGGGGAGGTGCCTGTTGGCGCCATCCTCGTGCATGAAGGTAAGATTATTGCACGCGCGCACAATGAAGTCGAGCAGCGTAAAGATGCTTCGTGCCATGCGGAGATTCTGTGTTTAAGGGCTGGCGCAGCGGTTTTAGGCGATTGGAGATTGTCCGATGCTACGCTCTATACCACATTAGAACCCTGCTCTATGTGCGCAGGAGCACTCATTCTTTTTCGCGTCAAAAAGCTTGTATGGGGGGCTCCCGATCTTCGTCATGGCGCAAATGGGAGCTTTATCGATCTTTTCGAAAAAAAACACCCGATTCATCAGCTAGAGATTGTTTCAGGCATTCTCAAGGAGGAGTCCTCCGCGCTCATGAAGCGCTTTTTTCTCGAGAGACGTGGAGAGAAAAAGCAGTTGGTGCTTATAGAAGAGCTCATTAATCAGCAGCAGAAAAAGCTTCTCGCATGCGCAGATCGGATCGTGCCGCGGATTACGGCAGATGATCTTCTCCAGCCGAATGATTTTCCAGAGCTAGAGCATCATCCGCACTTCCGTTATGAGGAGGGGGTTTTGGAGGGATTATTGAGTGCAAGGATGGCGATCCGAGCAAAAGAAGCGATGAATGACGAGCAGAAGAGAGAAGGATTTTAAACCCCGCGCTCACCGAGAGCAGGGAGACAAGAGTAAAAAAATCGGCCTCTATTCGTTTTTTGCGCAAAGCGCCTCGGTGTTCTCGGTGAGCTCGGTGGTTAAATTCTTCGGACTTGCGGAGCAACGTTGTGCAGGTCTTCTAGCCAATGGAGAGGTCTCTCCTATCTCTTTTTTTTGCGGCGTGCAATGCGACGCAGACGTAAGCGTTCGCGCCAGGTCAGGCTTCCTTTGCCATGGAGAGAGACTTTGGAGAGCATCTCATCAGCGAACTCCTCGTCAGTTAAGATCGCGCGGCCCGTTTTAAAATCGTAGATTTTGGCGCGGCTACTCGTGGCGGAAAAGCTCTGTTTTGCGGGCTTCCCACCGAAAATTTTTATCACAACCGTTTCGAAGGGGAAAAGGGAGGGGAAAGGGCCGTGCACTTTCCATGCTATCAAAGGATAGATGTAACCGAAAATGCCGCCAGCAAAATAGGCGAGGGCGTTAAGCCATGCGCCGGAGGAGAGGTCGATAAATAGGTTGGCGCCAAGGATAGAAAGGATTAGCCATTTGGCTTTAATCGGAACGGCGAGAAGGAAGAGGAGTTGCGCTTCTGGGAAGAGCATGAGCCAAGCGATGAGAAGGGCGTAGAGGGTCGCCGTATTTCCGAGAAAAGGGTAGGGGGCGTAGACGACAAGCTCTTGAAAAGCAAAGAGCAGAAGTCCGATGAAAAGTCCTGAGCTGAAAAAGAGGAGGAAAAAAGAAAGAATACCTCTTTTCTGAATGATAGAACTTCCTATGACCCAAATAAGGTAGAGGCTAAAGCCAAGTGAAAGTAGAAACGAGAAGGAGATTCCGTGTGCAACGGGGTGCACGAAGAGGTAGGTGAAAAGCTGCCATAGGTAGTAGTTCTGAATTCCCTGTGGAGATAAGCCTAACAGCTCTTCAAGGCTTGGTTGAAAAAGATTGTTGAACAGCGCCACGCACAGGCTTGTAAAGAAGGTGGCAAAAATTAAAATCTTTAATCCCTTGGGGGTTTGTGTGGGTCCCAAGCGGTACTGTGAATTGTTCATTTGTGGAGTAGGATAGCGAAAATTTTCAAATCTTTGCAATGTCCTTACCAACTATCTTGACCTTAATCAAAAGTTTCGCTTTAATTTCTCTTCCTAAAGCATTGAGGGCATTTATGAAAAAGCAAGGTCATCCTGCATATCAAGACGTTCTGTTTATCGATTCCTCTACAGATTTTAAATTTGTCTGTGGAAGCACTCTCCAACCAAAAGAGAAAGCAACGTTCGAAGGCAAAGAGTATCCTGTCTTCCGCGTTCCCGTCTCTTCCGCATCTCACCCATTCTTCACTGGCAGCAAGCAGTTCATCGACTCAGAAGGTCGTGTGGATAAGTTCCGCAAGCGTTACGCGAAACCGGAAGCGGCTCCAGCCGCAGCTCCTTTAGAGGAGAAAAAAGCTGGCGAGAAGAAGAAAGCTCCTGCTAAAAAAGCAAAAAAACCCACCGCTAAGTAGTTCGAGAAAATTGAAGAGGGATCGGGCGCGGGCACGAAAGTTAGGAAGAGAGTTGCGTCTCAAAGAAATATAGATGAAAAGAAAGCTGGTAGACTTAATGGGCAAGGGCGCGGCGGATACAGTTAAAGAAGAGCGTCTTTCTTTCGTGCCCGTGCCCGTGTGCGTGCCCGGTCCCTCTTTTCTTCCATCACCCTACTCTCTGTGTCATATCTATGCATGAGCGGATTCGCAAGCTTCTCGATCGGCTGAAAGAGGTCGAAGAGCAACTCAGTCAAAACGAAACGCTTGCCGACCAGAAGAAGTTCAAAGCTCTCGCGCAAGAGCACGCCTATCTCTCAGAGATCAAAAGCGTCTCGCAAGAGTGCGAGAAGCTTGAAAAACAGCTCGAAGAGAGTCAAGCACTTGCCCGCGAGGAAAAAGATTCTGGTTTCTTAGAGGTTATTCGCGAAGAGATTATCTCTTTAGAGGTTGCATTAACATCTGCGAAAGCAAAACTTCAAACACTTCTCGTTCCTCCTAACCCTCTTGATAGCCGTACAATTATTTTAGAACTCCGGGCGGGAACGGGAGGAGATGAGGCGGCACTTTTTGTTGGCGATTGTGTGCGCATGTACAAGGCTTACGCAGATAAAAAGGGTTGGCGTTACGAACTCTTATCCTGCACTCCCTCTGAGCGCGGTGGATTTAAGGAGTATATCATGGTGCTCTCAGGCCTAAATGTGCATCGTCTGATGCAATATGAGGCAGGCACCCATCGTGTTCAGCGTGTCCCCGATACAGAAGCACAAGGACGCGTGCACACTTCAGCAATCACAGTCGCAGTTCTCATTGAACCTGACGAAGAGGAAAAGGTGGTTCTTGACGAGCGCGAGCTTAAGATCGATACCTATCGTGCCTCTGGTGCGGGTGGTCAGCACGTCAACACGACCGATTCAGCCGTGCGCATCACGCACATTCCGACGGGTACGGTTGTGTATTGCCAAGAGGAGCGCAGTCAGCACAAGAATAAAGACAAAGCGATGCGTCTTCTGGTTGCGAAAATCGGTGAGGAAAAACGTCGCAAAGCTGAGGAGGAGATGGCCTCTTTGCGCTCGACGCAGGTGGGATCGGGCGATCGATCCGAAAGAATCCGCACCTACAATTTCCCGCAGAACCGCGTCACGGATCATCGCATCGATCTTACTCTCTACAAGCTCGACCGCGTTATGGAAGGGGAGCTTGAAGAGGTCACCCAGGCTCTTGTCGCCCATTTTTATCAAGAAGAGCTTGCCGGTTCGTGAAAACAATAGGGGAGATTCTCAAGCTTTCAACGCAGTATCTCGAAGAACAAAAGGTCTCATCAGCGCGGCTGCAAGCAGAGGAGCTTTTGGCTGATATCTTGGGGTGCAAAAGACTCGATCTCTATCTTCGTTTTGATCAACCCCTCCAGGAAAAAGAGCTGACACCGTTCCGCGAGAAGCTTAGAAGTCGGGTGAAGGGAGAGCCTTTGGGATATCTGCTTTCTGGGGCGGATTTTTTTCATTGCCAGTTAGATCTCTCAAGAGATGTGCTCATTCCAAGACAAGAGACTGAGATCCTGATTTCGAAGGTTGCCCTAGAATTAAAAAACGAAAGTTTAGCTGGGAAGTCTGCATGGGATCTTTGTACGGGCTCTGGCTGTCTTGGCATCGCTTTAAAAAAACAATTTCCTGATCTGGATGTCACTCTGAGCGACCTTTCCCCTAAAGCGCTTGAGATTGCTCAAAAAAATGCTCAAAAAAATGATGTTAATGTCTCATTTTTTCAGGGAGATCTTCTAGAGCCGTTCAAAGGTAAAAAGGCCGATTTTATTCTCTGCAACCCGCCCTACATTGCGGAAGCGGAGCATGCCCAGTTGGAGCGCGAGGTGCGCGATTTTGAGCCCAAGATGGCGCTTGTAGGCGGTCTCACAGGACTGGAATTCTACGAAAGGCTTGCTCGCGAGCTCCCACGCTTTCTAAATGGGGGCGCGAAGATTTTTTTTGAAATCGGAACTGGTCAAGGCGCGCCGGTTCTCCAGCTCTTTCATGAGGCTTGTTGGACAAAGAAGAGGATTGAGAAGGACTGGGCAGGACACGATCGTTTCTTTTTCCTTGAATTTGAATGATTTTCTCCTATATTCTCTACCTCTTTAAATCGAACATTATATGTTTGGTGCTCTTACAGAGAAATTGCAGCAAGTTTTTTCTTCCTTTGCGGGTAAAAAGACCCTCACGGAAGAGAATATACAAGATGCTATCCGCGAAGTGAGGCTTGCACTTCTAGACGCGGATGTTCAGTATGGCGTGGCAAGTCAGTTTGTTAGACGTGTGAAAGAGAAGGCGTTAGGAGAGACGGTTGCAAAATCGGTCACCCCGGACCAGCAGTTCATCAAAATTGTTCATGATGAACTGGTCGCGCTTATGGGTTCCGAAGAGGCGTCATTGACGCTTGCGGGAAGTCCCACAGTGATTTTGCTTTGTGGTCTCCAGGGAAGTGGAAAGACCACTCAGTGTGCAAAGCTCGCAGCCTACCTGAAGAAAAAAGAGCCAAAAAAGCGGCTTCTTCTTGCGGCCTGTGACTTAGAGAGACCTGCTGCTGTACTGCAGTTAAAGCGCCTAGCGGAGCAGATCGATGTTCCTCTTTTTGCGCTAGATGATGAAAAAGACCCTGTGCGTGTTGCGAAACGTGCGCTAACTGAAGCGAAAACGAAAGGGTTTGATTGTTTGATTGTGGATACTGCAGGACGCCTTCATCTCGACGAAGCGCTCATGAAGCAGCTCGAAGAGATTAAGCGTGAAGTGCAGCCACATGAGCTCCTCTTTGTGGCGAGTGCGGCAACGGGACAAGATGCGGTGAAGGTTGCCAAAGAGTTTGATGAGCGGATCTCGATTACGGGTACGATCCTCACGATGCTCGACGGCAGTGCAAGAGCGGGTGCTGCTCTTTCGATCCGCGAAGTAACGCAGAAGCCGTTAAAGTTTGAAGGGATAGGAGAAAAGATCGAGGATCTACAGCTCTTTAATCCCCACTCGATGGCCGATCGTATTTTGGGCATGGGTGATGTGATCAATCTTGTCAAACGAGCCGAGGAGCACTTTGACGAAGAAGAGGGAAAAAAACTGGAGAAGAAGCTGCGAAAAGCGGCCTTCACCTACGATGACTATCTGAAACAGATGGGGATGGTCCAAAAGATGGGATCGTTTAAGAGCATCTTTAAAATGCTGCCCGGCTTTTCCGATGGGGCAGATGAAGAGATCGAAGAGTCGGAAAAAGAGTTTAAAAGAACGGGATCGATGATCCTCTCAATGACGCCGAGTGAAAGAGAAGAGAGAGTTGAGCTCATCCCTAGTCGAAGAAAACGTATTGCAACCGGCAGTGGGACCTCTCTGGATGAGGTCAACCGGATGGTGAAAAACTTTAAGAGATTAAAACAAGTATGCAAGGCGATGCCGAGCATGATGAAAGAAATGAAAGGTAAGGAGAACTTATGGCACTGAAGATTCGCTTCCGTCAACAGGGGAAAAAGAACCGTCAAACGTTTCGCCTCGTGCTGACCGATGTTCGCAACAAGCGCGACGGGAAGTATTTGGAAAATTTGGGATGGTACAACCCGTTCGAAGCAGAGAATAACGCTAACATTAATGCAGAGCGTATCGGCTACTGGTTGGACAAGGGAGCTGAGATCTCCGAGCATGCACAAGATCTCGTCTCTCGCGCAGCTCCTGAAGTGATGAAGAGCTATTTGGACAAACGAGAAAAAACACGTCAAAAACGTGTGGCGCAAAGAAAGGCGTTGAAGAAAGAAGCGAAATAAGGCCGTTGTGAAGTTTGATATCCTTTCTCTTTTTCCGGACTACTTCGACGGGCCTTTTAAGGTCAGCATGTTGAAACGGGCGCAGGAGAAGGGACTCATCGAAATTGCGATGACTGACATTCGCGACTTTGCTGAGGATAAGCATCAGCGTGTTGATGATCGTCCATTCGGAGGAGGCCCTGGAATGGTGCTGATGCCTGAGCCTCTGACCAAGGCGATCCGTAGTAAAAGAGAGGAGAGGTCACACGTGATTCTTCTTTCTCCGCAAGGAGCGCGCCTAACGGCTGCAAAGTGCGAATCACTAGCAAAAATGGAGCATCTCATTCTTGTCTGCGGACATTATGAGGGGGTCGATGAGCGTGTAGTAGAGCAGGAGATCGACGAAGAGATCAGCATCGGTGATTATGTTTTAACGAGTGGAGCGCCGGCGGTCGTTGTTCTGATTGATGCGGTCTCTCGATTTGTCCCCGGTGTGATTGGACACGAAGAGGCAGCACAACAGGACTCGTTCCAAGAGGGAATTTTCGATGCGCCTCACTATACGCGGCCCGTCGAGTTTGAAGGGTTAAAAGTTCCAGAAGTCCTCCGAGGAGGCAACCACGCTGCTATTGCGAAATGGCGCAGGGAAAAAGCTTTAGAAAAAACAAGAAAAGTAAGGCCAGAGTTACTATGAAACAAAACAAGACAATTCAAGCAATTGAACAAGAGTTCCTCAAAAAGGAGATTCCTGCCTTTCGTGTAGGAGATACAATCAACGTGCACATGCGCATTGCTGAAGGTGAAAAAGAGCGTATCCAGCTCTTTTCCGGCACAGTTATTGCGCGTCGCGGAAGTGGGCTTGCAGAGAGCGTTGCTCTCTACCGCTTTTCCTACGGTGCGGGGATGGAGAGGGTCTTTATGATCCACAGCCCTAAGATCGCCAAAATTGAGGTGGTCAAAACCGGTAAAGTTCGCAAGAGCAAACTCTACTACCTCCGAGGCACTTCTGGAAAAGCTTCCAAAGTAAAAGAGCAGATCGGGCCTATGGTTCAAGCTGCAGTTGCTCAGGAAGTCACTGCTGAGCCTGCAACATGACACTTGCTTCGGAAAGACGAAGGCTTCAGAAGCTTTCTCTTTACGAAAACGAAGCGAGATCCAGCGGTCATCGGCTGATTGCGGGAGTGGATGAAGCGGGCAGAGGCCCGCTTGCGGGCCCCGTTGTTGCTGCGGCTTGCATTCTTCCCCACGACTATTTTTTAGAAGGGGTTGATGATAGTAAAAAGCTCACACCCAAAAAGCGGTTTGAGCTTTTTCATGAGATCACCCAAGATCCAGAAATTTCTTACGGCGTCGGTGTCATCGACGCGCAGATCATCGATGAGATCAATATTTTGAGAGCCACCCTTGAAGCGATGCTGCATGCTGTCGCGCGCCTCTCGGTAAAACCGGATTACATTCTTGTCGACGGCCCACATCTCCCCAAATTCGATATCCCCGCACTTCCTATCATCGATGGTGATGCCCTGTCGGTGAGTATTGCCGTCGCCTCAATTATCGCCAAAGAGACACGCGACCAGATGATGATGCACTATCACACTATCTATCCCGACTATGGCTTCGATCGACATAAAGGCTATGGCACGCAAGAGCATGTGCGCGCGTTAGAACAGTATGGGCCATGTCTCATCCATCGGAAGACCTTTCGTTGGAGAGCGAGAGTAAAGTAAATCATTAAGGAGGTTTTTATGAGCATTGATTTCCGCCCTGCACTTTCTCGGGAGTATAGAAAAGAAGATCTCTGTCCCATCGATCTGGAACAATTGGGCTCAGTACCTGTTCTGGTGCATGTAAATCATGGAATGAATGAACCTGCACTTCACCCTGTTCACGAGAGATGCTTGAATGGTTGGAAGGCGGCATGTCGAGCAAAAGAGTGGAATGTAACATGTCCGACTTGCAGGGCTGCAGTTATTGAGGAGAGAGCTGTAGTTAATAGAGAGAGCTCTTTAGGGGGTAGGAATATCCAACAGATAGGGTTCACGGCTCTTGGGAGCTGTTTGGGTGCGGGACTCGGAGGGTTTTTTGGTGGATTGGCTGGAGCGATCGCTAGTCTTTTTATCGCGAAAGTCGCACAAGCTCTCGAAGCTTTCGAAATGGCCGTGATTTCTGATCTTCCCCACGCCTTCAGAGGCGAGAGATTGGGCCCATACTATTTTTTAGAACGTTAACTTGCCTCTCCACTCCTGCGTCGCGGAGCCTTTCCCAGCTTTGCTCCAGCACCAGGTTTAACTACGCCAAGTCATTTATTTCTTAACTAGAACTGCGAAACGACGCGAGAGGGGGACCCAACCCAGAGGGTTGGGGAAGTGAGCGCGCGAGCAGCCCGACGACTCAGATCGCACAGAAAAATCATAGCACAGGAGAGCGGAGCGGGCGGGGCTGTGTTATACACGCCCCGTCTCCGAGCAGATGATTTTTCAAAGCGAGGTGAGTCGCAAGGGGCGGCTGGGGACTAGCCGGAGGACTTGGCCCCGCACGTCTATTTTCTTTTTAAAGATTTTTAATAGGTTAACTTACTTCTTCTTTCAGATTGACTCCCTGAGCCCCATGCTATAAATTCTTTATCCCTATGGTTAGGAGTATGACCGCCTATGGGCGGGCAGTGAAAAACATATCCGGCGGGAGATGGGTGGTAGAGCTGCATTCGGTAAACCGAAAAATGCTCGACCTCAATCTCGTCATGGCAAAAGAGCTGCTTCGTTTTGATCTCGATGTGCGCAAGCAGATCGCAGAGCTGGTTTTTCGCGGACAGGTGACAGCGCGGATCTCGTATGAACGGGATGAAGCTGTTTCATCTGTGCCGCTCAAAGCGCTTGAGGATGCAAAAAAGAATTGGGAGAAGATTGCAAAGAAGCTCGGCTACGATGCACAAAAAACGGTAGATCTTCCCTTTCTGCTCGAACGGATGCCACGCGAAGGCAGTGCGGATCTTCTCGAAAATGAAAAAGCGCATAGGGCTTTGAAAGAGGCGGTGGGCGCAGCTCTGCGCGAACTGGTTGCGATGAAGGTGAGAGAGGGAGAGAACCTCGTCAAAGATCTGGGAATGCGCCTGAAGCATATTGAACAGTTAGTAAAGAGAGTCGAAAAGCTTGCGCCGATGATGAAAGAGGGTTTGGCAAGAAAGCTTCGTGAAAATGTGCAGGGGCTCTTTCCTTTGACAAAAGAGAGTGAAGAGCGATTTTTCCGAGAGCTCGCTTTTTTTGCTGAGAAATCCGATGTGACTGAGGAGCTCACGCGGCTCCACTCCCACATTGAACAGTTTCGCCATTTCATTGGCTCCAAAGAAGCCTCTGTGGGAAGGACATTCGATTTCCTTGCGCAGGAGATGCACAGAGAAATGAATACAATTGCATCGAAAGCGGCGGACAGCGAAGTTTCCCAGCTGAGTATTGAAATGCGCAGCGAGTGTGAGAAGATCCGTGAGCAGGTTCAAAACATAGAGTGATAGAGATGAAAAAAGGTCTTGTTTTTGTCCTCAGCGCTCCAGCGGGAACAGGCAAGACCACGCTTGTACGGATGCTGCGCGATGAGTTTCCCTTGATTGTGGAGAGCGTCTCGTGTACAACACGTCCACCACGCCATGGAGAGGTCTCGGGAAAAGATTACCACTTTCTATCGGAAAAAGAGTTTGAAAAAAGGATCAAGAGCGGGGACTTTTTAGAGCACGCAAAAGTGTTTGGGTGCCAATACGGAACCTCCAAAGACTTTGTAGTGAAGGAGCTGGAGAAGGGAAAGCATGTCTTTCTCGTGATCGATACACAAGGAGCAAGTGAACTCCGGAAAAAGAAGTTCCCAGCGATTTTCATCTTTTTGAGCCCGCCTTCTATTGAAGAGCTTCGTGCAAGGCTCATCAAGCGCAAGACGGAAAGCCCAGAGTCTCTTGAAAAGCGGCTCTCTTGGGCTGAGAAAGAGATGACCGAGATGAAGAATTACGACTACCATGTCGTGAATGAAAATTTAAATGTGGCTTATGACGTGCTTAGAAGTATTGTCATGGCTGAAGAACACCGAATCAAAGGATAAAAATATGTACGATCAACTGACTAACGAGAGTCTGAAAGGGCTTTTTAAAAGCAATTTCGAGCTAACGCGATACGCGATTCGCTTGGGTAGATATTATCTTCGATCTGGAAAAGAGATGGGATTACAAGATGTTCTCGACGAGATCGAAGATCACCCCGATGAGGCATATCTGGATGAGCTTCAAGAGATCGATCGTAAAGAGAGAGAAGAAGAGAGCTCATCTAAGAGTGCATAATGCGTAAACGGATTCTGATCACATCTGCGCTTCCCTATGCAAATGGGCCGCTCCATTTTGGTCACATCGCGGGTGCTTACCTTCCCGCCGATTGCTACGCACGGTTTGAGCGGCTTCGTGGAAACGAGGTGCTCTATATTTGCGGATCGGATGAGTATGGCGTTGCGATCACGCTGAGCGCTGAACAGGCTGGCAGAACCCCTAAAGAGCATGTGGAGATCTTTCATCAGATCAACCGCAATTTTTTCAAGCAGATGGGTTTTTCGTTCGACCACTTTTCACGCACAACTTGGCACGGGCACAATGCAACTGTACAGCAATTTTTTTTGGATCTGAAAGAGAATGGACATATCGAAGAGAGGGTTACGAATCAGCTCTACTCTGAAGAGGATAAAAAATTTCTCGCCGATCGCTATGTGGTGGGAACCTGCCCCAAGTGTGGTTTTTTAGAAGCGCGCGGTGATGAGTGCCAGAAGTGCGGTGCAAGTTACGAGGCAACAGATCTTCTTTTACCACGCTCAAAGATCACAGGAAAGCCACTTACTCTCAAGCCTACTAAGCACTGGTTCTTGCGTTTTGACCACTTCAAGGAGGAGCTCTCTAAATGGCTCGCAACGAAGAAGTGGAAGCCGAATGTTCTGAATTTTGCAAAATCTTACGCCGAAGATCTGAAGCCGCGTGCAATTACGCGCGATGCCGAGTGGGGAGTTCCCGTACCGCTTCCCGATACAAAAGGGAAAGTTCTCTACGTCTGGTTCGATGCACCGATCGGTTACATTTCAGCTACCAAAGAGTGGGCAGAAAAAAGCGGGGATCCCGATGCGTGGAAACCCTACTGGCTAGATCGCGATACCAAGTACGTTCAGTTCATTGGAAAGGATAACATCCCTTTTCACGCCGTCTTTTTCCCCGCCATGGAGATGGGACAATCGACCCCTTACAATCTCGTAACTGATCTTCCCGCAAACGAGTTTTATAATCTCGAGGGCAAACAGTTTAGCAAGTCGGATGGCTGGTACATCGATCTCGAGACATTTTTCCAAAAATTTACCGCAGATCAGATCCGCTACACGATCGCCGCAAATGCTCCAGAATCGCAAGACGCAGAGTTCACCTGGAAAGACTTCCAGATGCGCTGCAACAGCGAACTTCTAGGCAAGTATGGCAATCTCGCGAGCCGTGTTCTTGTATTCATTCAGAATTATCAGGATGGAAAATCTCCTCGTAAAGGAGCTCTTCAGCCGGTTGACAAGGAGTTTCTGCTCAAAATCCCTAATCTCGTTGAAGAGATTGCAAAAGCTTATGAGGGATTTCAGTTGCGACGCGTGTCTCAACTCGTCATGGAGCTTGCGCATCTTGGTAATGTCTATTTTGATGCAAAAAAACCATGGGTGCTGCTTAAAAATCCAGAAACGCATGCTGAGATGCAAACTGCGCTTGCCTGCTGCCTCGAATGTTTAAAAGCCCTTGCCGTCGTCTCCTTGCCGCTCATTCCGGAGACAGCCGAGAAGCTCTGGAAACTTTTAGGGTTTAATTTTGAACTGACGACCAAAACCTGGGACGATCTGCTTGCAGAAGAGATCCCAGAAGGAAAAACGCTTCCGCAGACGATGCACCTCTTTGCAAAAATCGAAGATGAACTGATCGAACAGGAGATCAAAAAATTGGAAACATTGAAACAACCCACAACGCCTGAAAAACCCGCTGCAGTTACTTTGAAAGAGCAGATCTCCATCGATGATGTGCGCAAGCTCGACCTGCGCGTCGGACAAATCCTCACTGTAGAGCGCGTACCTAAAAGTAAAAAGCTCCTCAAACTCTTAGTAGATCTCGGTTTTGAAAAACGGACCATTATTGCCGGCATCGGCGAGAAGCTCGAAGATCTTTCGACGCTCATAGGAAAGAAAATTCCTGTCGTGGCAAATCTAAAACCTGCAACGCTCATGGGGATCGAAAGCCAAGGCATGCTGCTTGCCGCAGACACAGCTTTGGGAATTGAGCTTCCCTCCTTCAGCAATGCGCTCCCAGGAACCCCAGTTACCTAAGCTCTTCAGCCTCTCAAAGCGCGTCTAACTCTTTTTGTAAAGCGAGGTTTTCGGCCTCGAGCTCTTGGATTTTGGCTTGATTTTGGGCGATCTTGCTTTTCAGGGCATCGGCTTTTGCTTTGCAATGGGCAATAATGGAAGTCAGCTCCGCGCATTTCTTGCTACTGTGCTCGTCGCCTTTCAGAGAGGCTTTTGTGTACCATGCAAGTGCTTTGTTAAGATCGCGTTGAATTACATCTCCTTTTCCGGTCTCGTACATTTTTGCGAGTTCCTGCATGGCGTTTACAATCCCGCCATCAGCTGCAACTTCGAAACAATTCACTGCTCTTTTTAAGGTAACAGGGTCATTGGATAAAACTTGGCCAAGGCCGTAGTATGCCAGGGGGCTGCCTCTTGTTTTGCCGATCTCATACCACTTCAAGGCATCCTTTGGATCTGTTTCCATTTTTCCAAGGTAAAAAGGAGCGTCTGCGCTTTTGAGTTGTACGGCCTGCAGAAACAATTCTGTAGCTTTTTTGGTGTCACCTTTTTTGCGATGTCCAATTCCTATCTCAATCAACTTTTCTGCCGGAAGAGTGGGCTCAGAAGCTCGCTGTGTTGGCTGGGAGGCTTGTCTTATTCGAACGGCCACTTGCGAAGGTGCTTGCGAAGATTTCTGACGAACTGTTTTGCTCTTCTTATCGAGTGCGGATTTGAATTCCCTTACCTCATGCGCGATGCGCTCCGGTGTATCAGAGTCGGTAGAGAGTGCGCTTATTAATGAACCCATATTAACGGAATTTGTGGCGGATGTCATTTTTGGTTTTCCCCTATTTATTTAATAATTTTGGGAGAGAGTCTATGGATTATATGGGGTTTTATGCAAGAACGGGTTCCTCAGCCCATCATCTTCTGAATTGTTCCCTTCAGACCAGTGTATCTCTTCTTCACGTCTTCATTATGGACAGCGATTGCGAGCGCTTTTTTTGTGCCTACCAGGACTACAAGTCTTTTTCCACGTGTGACACCAGTGTAGAGAAGATTGCGGCTGAGTAGTTTGAAATGGCTCGTGTGAATGGGGATGATGATGCATGGACACTCACTTCCCTGGTACTTGTGCACGGAGACCGCATAAGCGAGCATCAGCTCATCGATCTCAGCAAACTCATAGGAGACACTCTTCTCTTCAAATCGGACGACGAGTTTTTGTTCGGTGAGATCGATCGATAGAATTCTTCCGACGTCTCCGTTGTAGACCTCTTTTTGATAATTATTGCGCATCTGCATCACCTTGTCGCCCATGTGAAAACTGCGACCCATACGCACAAGAGGAGAGGGAGAGGGATTCAAGGCTTTTTGGAGTACAATATTGAGATTTTCAATGCCGATGATCCCTTTTTTCATGGGAGCCAGCACCTGAATTTCATCAAAACGGTGGAAGCGAAATGCCTTTGGAAGAGTTGTGGCAACGAGGTTGACAATCTCTTCCAAAATCTTTTCGGGTTCGTCGACCGCAATAAATTGGAAATCACTTCCAGGTACAGAAGAGATCTCTGGGAATTCGCCGGCATTGATTCTGTGCGCATTGGTGACGATGCGTGAACCGGCAGCCTGCCTAAAGATCTGCTTGAGTTGAATCACGGGGATGCGTTCGGAAGCGATGAGATCTTTCAAAATGTTGCCGGGGCCTACGCTTGGGAGCTGGTCGATATCACCCACGAGAATCACTCTCGCCGTACTGGGGATCGCTTTCAGAAGGCTGTGCATGAGGAAGGTGTCGATCATGCTCGCTTCGTCGATGATGAGAAGATCGCAGTCGAGAGGATTCTCTTTTCCGCGCTTGAAGCCACCAGCTTTGAAATCCATCTCTAACATGCTGTGAATCGTAAGCGCTTTGGCTCGCGTGATTTCCGTCAGGCGTTTTGCTGCTCTTCCTGTGGGGGCTGCGAGCAGGATATTGGATGTGAGCTTCTGCGTAATTGTGAGAATGGCTTTTGTAATTGTGCTTTTTCCCGTACCAGGACCGCCAGTGATGATGAGAAGCTTATCTTTTAGGCCCGCGATAACGGCTTCTTTTTGTTCCGGGGCAAGCTCGATCCGCATCTGTGTCTGAACCCATTCGAGGGCTTTTACCATATCGATCTGCCGAAGAGGGGAGTTCGCCTGCGCAAGACGTATCGCTTCCCTCGCAATCCCTAGCTCCGAAAGGTAGAGAGGCTTTACCCAGATAAATCCATTCTCTTTGATGAGACTTCCATTTTTAACAAGCGCTTCAACCCGCGGATAGATTAAAGCTTGTTCGAGTTCGAGAATCGTTGCCGCTGCAGGAAGAAGCTCCTCTTCCGGATAGCAGACATTTCCCTCACTCGAAAGCTCCCAAAGAACATGCTCAATTCCCGCATCGATGCGGTGAGGAGAGTCTTGAGGGATCCCCAGGCCCTTTGCAATCGTATCGGCGCTTTTAAAGCCTATCCCGTGGATCTCTTTGGCCAGGTTGTAAGGGTTCTCGTTGACCTTTTCGATACTCTTATCGCCATACGCCTTAAAAATTTTTTGAGCAAAAGCCGGACTCACGTTGTGCCCGCGCAAAAAGATCATCACCTCGCGGATCGACTTTTGCTGTTGCCAACACTCATGGATCGAATCGATCCTCTTTGCGCCCAGTCCTTCGATCTCTTTGAGCTTGTGCGGACTCTCTTCGAGGATCTGCAGCGTAGATAGTCCAAACTTTTTTACAATCCTTTCTGCATAGACCGGTCCGATTCCTTTGATCATCCCCGACTCTAAATATTTTTGAATCCCCACAAGATCCGCCGGCGCCTGCAGGTCAAAGCTCTGCACATCAAACTGCTGTCCATAGTGGGGATGCTGCTTCCAGAGTCCCTTGCAGCGAAGCGTTTCTCCCGGCTGGGCAGGCGAAAGATGACCAACAATCGTTGTTAGCTCCTTCTTCTTGGGCTCTTTGAGCCGCGCAACCGTGAAGCCCGTCTCGTCAGCCGCAAAGACAATACTCTCGATATAGCCGTAAATCTCTTCCTGCATGAGGCTGAAGGTAACACGGGTAAAGAACTTTTGACCAGCGAGAAAAGGGAGAAGTAACAAGAACCTTTTCCGATAACCGCTTGTTTTAATTGCCTCGCTTTCCTAAAATCCCTTCTCTATTCCGGATTAGCTCAGTGGTAGAGCAGCGGACTGTTAATCCGTTGGTCGCAAGTTCGAATCTTGCATCCGGAGATCTTTAAGCCTCTTTGGTAATGACCGCTCGTTTTGTTGGGCGACCTAAGGTTTAATTCTCATGTCAAAAAAAATTCTCATGATCGCGGGCCCCAACGGGGCGGGAAAGACTACACTCACTCTTGAGCTTATCGCAAATCGCTCGATACTTTACGAATTTATCAATGCTGATGAGATTGCTAGAGGGCTTGCTCCCTTGCATCCTGAGAGCATGGCGCTGACTGCCAGTAAGCTAATGATCAAAAGGCTTAAAGAGCTTCTCGATCTGAGCAAAAGTTTTGCATTTGAAACAACGGCGTCAGGAACAAACTACCTGAAGCATTTAAAAGCAGCAAAATCAAAGGGGTATGAGATAAATCTTACTTTCTTATGGCTGATGAACCCTCAGCAAGCGGTGCAGCGTGTTGCGCAGAGAGTAGTTCAGGGAGGTCACCACGTGACAGAAGAAACGGTCGTAAGACGTTATTATGCTGGTTTAAGGAATATTTTAATGCACTATCTGCCTCTTGCAGATAGCGCATTGATTTTGGATAATTCTACTGAAGAGTCGTTGCAAAAACCGATTGCGAGGAAAAACATTAATTGTGGATTAGAAATCATCGACAAAGATATTTGGAGAAAGATAGAGAGGGCTGCTCATGAAAGATGATATTAATGAGATGATTCTGAGGGCGCACCGCAGAAGTTATAAGAGAGCTTTCGAAACAGCTGTGCGTACAAGCACTGCGCTTGTAATCGCTCGCAATGGCAAAATCGTAGAGATCAAGCCACCTTTTCGATATGAGCTTGTTCCGATCAAGCCTGCAGCAAAGAAAAAGAAGCAGCCAAAAAAGGTTAGAACTCGCGAATCGTGAGGTTTATTCCTCTCGATTTGAAACGCAAAGAGCCCCAGGCGATTCCGCGTTTAATTCAGAGATTGTCTCTTAGGTCCACCGCCTTCACGTAGCACACTTTTGGAGTGTAGAAATTCTGCAGCACCGGCTGAATCTCTCACTTTAGAAGCGCTACGCGCTAACATCTCTTCTTCAAATCCGGTTAGTACAATTTCTCTGACCCCGGCTTCTCTCCATTTAGACAGGGGAGTACATGCTATTGAGATGTTGCGAGCCAGCGCCAGTGCATCCAAGAGAGCCTGATTTGCACCTTGTCCTTTAAATGGGCTCATGGGGTGCGCTGCATCCCCAATCAAGGTAACAGCCCCAGCTTTTTCCAATAATTCCGGTTTGAGTAATTCTCGGTCGTACACGGGGTAACCTGAAACTTGTGCCGGCAGGGTTGCTGATAAAATCTGAGGAATGGGCTTATGCCACTGAGCTCTACGACATGCTTCTTCTTTGAGTGCCTGAGCTCCTCGTGCACTCAGGGCCTTAGCTTCTTCTTCGGGCATGGGGAAACTAAATTGCCACATTATTGAATCTGACGAGTAGGGCATCATGTAGATGCGCTCATGGCCATTGACAGTTTGAAACACTGTGGCTGAGTCGAGCAGAGAGCTCTCAACACCCTTAAGAGCCTCTAAAGGGCAAATACCCAAAATCACCATATAGCCCAAGTAGCGCAGAGGAGTAGTGTTCTCACCAATCAGCAAGCTGCGCACAACGCTACGAATACCATCGGCGCCCACGACAAGATCTGCCTTAACATTTTTCATCCCACCGGCAACTTGAAAGCTTAGCTCAACACTTTTATCTTCACACTGCTTAAAACCAACTAAGCGGTGCCCCCACTGCACGGCATCATGGTCGCCCAATTGCTCAAGCAACGCTAAGCGCAAGGCCTGTCGAGGGATATGCACATTTTTACGCTTTGGAGACTTTTTAATATTTGAATGCGTCCTCATGCCCCATTCGCTAATTTCTTTTCCTTCTGTAGTATGCACCACATGGCGTGTAGAATTAGCCCTATCTTTTAAAGAGAAAAGACCCAATCCTTTTATTGCGTTACTTGCTTGTTGCAAGGTAAGGCCGTAGCCCTGAGCTCGTGCATCGAAGCTGCTATCGCGCTCATAAAGGGTAAAGGGAATGCGACGATGCAGACAAGCTACAGCCAGCGCCACGCCTCCAATACCTGCACCAATAATTGCTACATGTGGATAGTTTTCTGAATCTGCTATGGGACGACTAGACGAAGGAATCAAACCAGATCCACTGCAATTAGCGCATAAATATTGAGTAACCTTAGGGCGAACCGAAGCCCTTCCCTCACCCTGAGCTTTTTTAAATTCATTAATTGCTGTCTGGAAACGAAGTTTCGATTTCTTGCGAAGCCTATAGTTTTTTTTGCCGCGTCCATTACATTTCGGGCAAATAGTCCAATAAACCTCTTTGTTTTCCACTTTTTTCAATCTCCTTTCAATGGATGGACATGCTAGGCGTAGACCCTGGAAGTTTCAAGATTTTTCATTGGAGGCTGTTCATAAAAAGTTGGCTGCTACAACGCTGAGAAAATGAAACCCAGTTCCCAGCGCAAAATTGTCCTTTCAGTGAAAAATGGGTCACTTTACAATGCAGAATTGGTCGATAAAAAGGAAAAAAGACGTGTCAGAAGAACAGGACATCTTGAAACTTGTTTGTCATAGGCTTGACCATGCAAATATTCCCTACATGTTGACTGGCTCCATGGCAGCGAATTTTTATATGGTGCCCCGGATGACCCGAGATATTGATATCGTGATAGAAATCCAGAAAGAGGGTGCAGATCGTCTCTTTCAACTTTTCCGACAAGATTTTTATATTGCGCCAACGATGATTAAAGATGCAATTGAACATCAAGGGATGTTCAATATTATACATAATGAAACAGTGTTAAAGATTGATTTTATTGTGCGGAAAAATGAATCATACAGAAATACCGAATTTCAAAAAAAGCGCCAAGTGTTTTTGGGAGATTTCCCCCTTTGGATCGTAGCTCCAGAAGATCTCATCATTTCCAAGTTGTTTTGGGCTAAGGATACCTTCTCAGAGTTACAACTCAGAGATGTTCGAAATCTTTTTCAGACTTTGAAAAATTTGGATCATGAATATATCCGTCAATGGATTGATACCTTGGAATTGGACCATGTATATCAAAAGGTCAAAGTAGATGAATGATACATCACCCGAAATAAACGAAAAGATTCACGAGATGATTCGCATGAAATCGCCAGTTGAGCGGTTTAACATGGGGTGTTCGATGTATGAAAGTTCTAAAGGTTTAGTCATCGCAGGGATCTTGTATGAAAATCCGGGCATTTCCAAAACAACCCTCAAGCAAGAAATATTCCTCAGGTTTTATAGAGAGGATTTCGATGAGGAGACTCGAGAAAAGATCCTCGAGCATCTCGCGCGGTGCGGGTAAGCATTCAGAATAGATGCATTCGAACCATTCACGGTATTCTGGTGCACCGTGCGTTCATCTTCGCTTTAAGAAACATGAAGTTCTATGTCAGCAACATGTGTAGTATATATCGGACATTTTGATTGGTGAAATTTTTCATAACGACCAAAAAGGTAACGGATCGATTCGCTGCATGATTTAATCAGGGACTCTTAAGGAAGGCGGGTTGATGTCGGCTTGTAGAACATTATCAAAGCTTGCCCGGATGCTGCCCGTTGTGTTGCTACTAAAGAGGTTGTTCTCGATATTGGCCATGAGCACATTATTATGTGCTGATATCTCCAGCCTTCTTCTCGTGTTTTTTCCGATAATGTTTTGCCAATACGCCAATAGAGCAGGATCAGCTCCTTGGTGACTGACAGGGCTGCGCGTATCTGGGTTTGAAAGATATCTATTTTGATCTGCTCTAAGAGCTTGGCATAGCTGTTCGGGTTGTAGACAACAGATGCAGTCTTTTTCGCTATTTCACGCTTCTTTTACTGAAGCTTATTCAAAATTCTTTACTACCCAGATTAAAAAAGGGTCTAAGACAAAGTATGAACTGCATGTTTGCGATCGGACGAAATCATTACGGAGAATATCTCAGCCGCATAATGAAGCGGTCGAGCGGGATTTTCAAACGGTTGACCACTTCATAGGGCTCGATTCCTTTTTTTTGAGAAGGCCCTCGGTCCCGTCGAAGGGCTTGCTATAGAGGCGATCAAAAAAATCTTGCAAGAAGGCCGCATTCCTCTTTCGAGAAAAGCATTTGGCCCTGTCATCAATCTGATGGGCATATTTGCTGGCCGCAATCTCTTTGTTAGGGAGGGCATGGTGCATTGGGAAAAAAGACGCAGCCTTGAGGCTCTTTGCGCAGCTCACAGAAATGAAGCCATCTTTCGCTCAAGTATTGGGTGGGTTCTGTATGAATACAATATCGGATGGCCCGCATTCTCTTCCTATGAAGAGTCTAAACGCTTCCTTGAGAGCAGGCGGTTTAAGGTTGATGTAGATCGTTCCTTAATCGTAGAAAAAATGGAGAATTTGGCCTGCAAGCTTGTCGATGTTTTTGCTGTGCATAATTGGATGCTCCTTGAAGCAGCGACCGGCAAATTCATCACTTCGAATAAACCGGTCAACACAGTTTGGACGAGGCGTGCGACGCGAAAGATCGCAATAAGCTGCAGAAGAAGGGTTTGGAAAATTCCGCAAACAGTCTCTTAAGGAGGGCAGGGGGTGGGGTTGGAGCAGGATTGGACGAGATCGATGGTACCGGAGGTGTTGATCGTTCCAACGTTTACCGAATCTACATTGCAGGGGGTGAGACGGAAGGTTCCATCACCCGGATTTGTCAGAAGATAATCTGTGCTGGTGTTACTTGTAAGAGTTAGGCAGGCTGTGGGGGCCGTTAGGGTCGAGCCGACGATGATGGTCGTGCCTATGTTTCCTGAGAGTGTATTATTGGTAATAGAGCCTGCAAGGTTCGTGTACTGTTCTATATCGAGGCCTGAGGCTCCGTTCGAGGACAGGTTTTGACAATTCGCGATTGTGTTATTCGAAATATTCAATGCGAACGAATTGGTCCCGATAGGAGCGTAGCTGATGATTCCTGTTCCTTCGACTCTGCTAATTTCGTTATCCGCTATGGTGAGGTTGAGTGTTGAGAAATCTTGATTTATAGCAATTCCGTTTGATGCGTTTCCAACGTCTGTAATGGTGTTATTGCTGATTGTTATGTTGCCGATCGAAGAACCGGTAGAGCTTATTACAGCGATTCCATTGTCGTTGACTCTCGTGATTATATTTTCTGTTGCGAGCAGCGTTAAAGCATTGACTGGGGTTGCGAGGACTAGGCCAGAGCCTCCATTATCAGACATCGTATTTGCAGTGGCTGTGACTCCGAGAGTAGTAAATGCGCCGGAGGTGTGCAAGTAGAGAGAATTCGATGTGTTTCCGGAGAATGAGTTGTTTCTTAAGACTAGAGAGCTATTGTCGGTCGTTCCATTCGAGAGGATAACAACGCTCGATCCCAAGCTTGCCTGAGATCCCGTTCCATTATTTGTAATCGTATTGCTAAGCAAGTTGATGTTGGCTTGGAGAACATTATCGAAGTTAGCCCGGACGCTGCCAGTTGTATTGTTAGTAAAGACGTTATTTTCGATATTGGCAGTGAGAACATTATTGTGTGCTGATATCTCCAGTGGCACGCTAGAGACGGAAGTTTGGCCTTTAAACGTATTGTTCGAACAGTCAACGGTAGATGTCCCATTGAAAGTCAAAAAGACCCCATTGACGTTGTTCAAAAACTGATTGTTCGTTATGGATACCGAAGCGCTCCCAGAAAAAGAAGCCTCGATCACATAAGTGGAGGTGTTTTCGATTGTGCAAGAGGAGACCTCCAAGCTTTGAGGATCTGTCCCATAAATGGCGTCATTGATTGCGGATGTAATGCTGAAACCGCTTATGGCGTTATTGGTCGCCAGGGTGATCGCATTGCCGTCTGTATCGATATTGGTATTCGTAATCTTGGGCGAGGAGCTGCTCTGTGCGGGGATGGAGACCATTCCTGCAGAAGTTTGTATCGATTGGTTGACACCAGATCCCCAAAACTTCTGGTTCGCTTTTAAAAAGATCCCTGAATTCATTCCTGCAGTTGTCCCATCACCAGGGAATACGTAAATGATGTCGTTGGGAGCAGAGTTTGCTTGTGCTTGTGCTAAGCTATGGTATGGACTTTCGTAGGTGCCGTCTGAACTACTCGTATTATCGACGAATACAAAGAAGAAGGGGAGGCCTGTGGCGGGATCGATGGCGACGTTTTTTTTCTTTACTTTATCGATGACAATGATCTCTTGTCTTCCAACCGGTTGCAGCATTCTGTCGTTTAGCGTATTTGCCACTTCGCAAGTGCGTCCCTGCCTTTTGATTTTTGATTTAGGACCAAAGGAGAAATTTAAAGAGACCTGTCCCTGAAACTTATTATGGAAAGTTCGGTCATACGAGTCGCTGATTTCCAGAGTTAAAATGTCTTTGAAGGTGCCGGCGATCCTTGCCTTTCCACCCCAAGTGGCAGGAGCTTTTTTTCCTACAAAATAGTAGGGGCCTGCAGCTGCATAGAATTCAAATGATTTGGACCGTCCGAAGTGAAATCCAAATTCTGCATCGGCCCCTTTCATTGCAGATTGATATTTTTGTGAGAGAAGCATGCGGTTGCCGGAAAAAGATGCAAAGGCTGTGTCATAAGGATCGCTGATCTTTGTGCCGACTGGCAAATAGCCGTTGATGCGAAAGTCAAATAGCGCGCCAAGAGTTTCAAGTCCTACTCCAATTTGATTCGAGCTGAAACGGCCTGTATTCCGGTAGTCGTAGTAAGTGTTTATGCCGTAGGCTCGGTTTCCCCACAGAGCTCTTAGCCCAACACCCGCGTTGGCTGCCCATTTTCCGTTATTAAAAACGTGCCCTCTTGCATCCAAAAAGGGGGTGACCCTCCAACGGCTTGGATCTGAAGAGAAAAATGCTTCGAGGGTCGTATACCCATCCTCATAACCAATGCCGCCACTTTCAATATGTCGGACTCTGGTTCGATAGTGTTGTTTACCGTCAGGACAATTTCCTTCTTCTTTGTGAACGGCTGCAAAAACGCTCATCGGAAGGGCTGCTGCAAAAAAAACAAAACGGGACATACATTCCTTTAGAAAACTATGACTCGTTTTATCGCATAGAATGATTCAAATCAAAATTCTTTTTTGGCGGAATGGGTTCTTAGAGCAGATTCACTTCTTGCGGTAAAAAATTAAGCCGCCGATGCCGATGATGAGGAGTGCTGCACCGATGCCGCGGAGCCAGTATGCTGACACTTGGGAGGTGGCGATTTTTTGCTCTTTTTCACTCAATATTTGGTGTTTGCTCTCTTCGGCTTGATTTCTTGCTCCTCTTCGGACGGGACCGAGGATGGGTCTATGATGATCCGCTACTTCGGCTTGCGAGATTTTATCCTCTGCAAGGCTCAGGGTTTCTGCCTGGTTGCTTCCGTAAAGGAATAGCATGGCGCCGGCAACGGATAACAAGATGCTTAAAGTTTTTGGCATAGCGAACTTCTTGTTTATGCATTTCTCTTCTTTGGTTATTTACAGCAAAGAGCGGAAGCATAACAAGTTAAAAAACCCGGGTTCTCTAGCGAAGATAACGTTGCACTTCTTTTCGAATCTTTGAGAATGAGTTGCGATGCTCGAATAGGTGTTTGACGAAGCGGATCCAGGTTTCAGGTTTCTGAATCAAAAGCTTTAACCCGTGCGCGGCGTCTTCGACCGAATATTTAGACCAGAAGTCCGTTGGATATTTCATTGGAAAACCTTGCATCAGATCATGCACAATTGTTCCGAGGCCGGCATCAAATTGTCTGGCAATGTCCGTTGCGGCAATTGCAAACTCCTTTTTATGGTCGAGAAGTTCATAGATAAAGGGGGTGAACTGCTCGAGCATCTCTTTGGGAGTCATATCTCCTGTCGCTTGTCCAATGCGCGCTGCACCGAAGAGCGTTACGAGATCCTCATGGGGTAGATAAGGAACCTGTACGATACGCAAGGGACGAAAAGGTCTTGAAGTTGTGTCCAACTCCTGCTGCTCCATTGAAAAGAGATCTGGATGAGTAGAATTGCTTGTGAACCAGTCTAGGCGACCGAATTCCTTCTGTGATGTAAATCGGGAATCTTTATAGAAATAATCTGTTGGGGGCTTACCCACAAAAACAAAGCAAGGGCTTTTTGGCTCATTCAACAATTTGTTGGTTTCGAGAACGGTCCAAAAGAATGCATCCTTTGTTTTTCCATAATGAGTGTAGCTCGGGTAAAGGCTGTATTCTTGATGAAATTTAGAAATTGCCGAATCGGAGTAAGAGGTTCCCAAAATCGCTTTTTGAAGTCCGAGGGAGACGTTTGCAAGACGTTTAAGACGCTCCAATTCGTTAAAGGGGGCTTTTGTTGCAGTTTTAAAACGTCTTGTATCGAAGGGAAGACCAATGCTTTGTTCATGAAGACCTGACGAAAAGAATGACGATTGCAAGTGGCGCTTCTTTTTCATGGCCAGATCAATGGGTCTTAATATCGAATAGTAATCAAATTCCGTAACGCCTAGATGTGGGGTGGTCCCGTTTGCAAGCACATTGATCACATCTCTGTAACTTGAAACAAATATGGGGCAGTCGACTACAAGATCCCATGCCTGATCTCTAATCTCTGCATAGTTGGCGAGGTAGGTGATCTTTTTGCAAAAATCTGGAGAGAAGTATTTGGGACACGAAGAGCTCTCATCTTGGGGAATTCCGATCTCCACGCGATGTGCTGGAAAAGAGTCTTCCAGAAAGCCAAACATCTCTTTGCAATGAACTAGATCTCCATTACCTTTAGCGATGTGACACATGACAAGTATCTTTTTATGATCCTGCGCGCTGCATTTCTCCTGAAACGGGTGTGGTGCATCAATTAAACGGCTTTGAGATTGAATTTGCAGCTGAGTTAGATCTCTTTCATGCAATGTACCGCCAGATAGTCTGCCGACACTATTGATGATGGCATGAATGCCAACGCCAACTGTAAGGACGCCCAAAGCAGCCGTTGGATAGCGCCACCTTCTAGATGCAGAAGACCGTGCAGCTTTCGCAATCGTTGCGATACCACATGCTGTCATGAGAGTGCCTTGTCCAATCTCCCAAAGCTCTTGGCCAATGCTCGGAAATAGAGAGAGGGCATAATCACATGCACGCGAGGCTGTGACCAGAAGAGTACATGAGACCTTTACGGTTTGTTCGGCGACATAGTGGGTAACATTTAGTGTTCCCATGGAAATACGGGAGATAGCGGAAAACATGGAAAGATAATTTCGATTTTATTCGCGTAAAAAACGGAAGATTTTATTGTTCATTAGAAAATCAGAGCAAGATTAAAATTAATCGTTGTCGCTTCTGTTTGGCGAGATGGCAACTCTTGTTGTAAATGATCTTTTTCTCGTACGATTTTTCTTGTCATTTGCTGAACAAAAATAAAAACGAGGATAAATATGGCTCAACCAGCACAACGCCCCCCATCTTGTTCCACTCTGCTCAAGTTGCTTCCTCCATCATCGGCATATAATTCGCCCTGTTTTCCGCCGCCCGATTATTATGTTCAAGCGGCACACAAAGCGAGCTTTGTCAAACTTGAAGCCTACTTTAAAGCCAATAGCCATGCACACCTCACCAAGTTCAACAAGTGTGTAGCGAAATATATGCCTTCAGAAGATCGGCCTTCAATGCATAAGCTCGTGGAATCAGCGTACAAAAGCGCAAAATCTTCTCGCTGATGTTCAATCAGATCACCTCATTTTCTGTTTTGTAAAACAAATTCTGTGCTAATCTCTGGCGCTTTGCATGTGCACAGGAGGTTTTATGGCATTTCGCACTCTAGGGGTTAAGCTACTTGCTCTCAGCGCTCTACTGCTCTTTGCACATCGAAGCCCGCCAAAGTTTGAAGTCAAAAGCTTTCGTGGATCTGAGGCCAAACCCTATCAGGAAAGACTTTCCAGTTTCTACAGCGCTTCTTATCAGGCTCCTCCCTATCGTTATTTTGCTAAGAAGAGCTCTTGGGATAACTATGTCGCTTCTTATATTGGAAATTCCGAGGCGGTTATTATCTTGGCACTGCACCACGAAGAGATCGTGGGAGCGGCGGTGGGAACACCTCTTAAAGATGCGAGTGAAAAATACCGGGAGCCTTTTGCGGAACGGCCAAACGATTTAAATTCCCTTTTTTATTTGGGAGAGCTCGCTGTAAAGGATGAGTATAGAAATAGGGGAGTGGGCAAGAAAATCTACGTCGCTTTTGAAAACGAGGTTCGCGAGAAGGAGAGGTTTAAAGGGATCTGCTTATGGCAGCTCGCTTCGCAATCCAATCTTGCAACTGGTAAATTCTGGAAGAGACAGGGATTTAAGCGCGATCCGGAGCTCCATTTTGAAGAGATGTGGAGAGAAAGTTCAGATTCCGATACTCCTAAAGTTCCCCATAAGATGGTTTTTTGGAAGAAAGGATTATAGGAGGTGCTTATGAGCATGAGATGGATGCTTTGGGCAGTGATCTGCTGCCTTTCGATAGGGGCTTCTGCAAACGAAAAAGCGCATGATATTGTGATCGGTATCAAGATTAATTGCCCAGAAAGTGTGGAGTATGAAGAGTTTGTGAAATCCATTCCCCCTGGTGGAGACTATGCTACAGGTTTTGAGGAGTGGAAAACCTCCTTTATCAGAAATATGACGCAGCTCATTCAACTTGTGGAAAGCGGGAAGATTTACAACTCTAGGTGGTCGGTTAACACGGATGTTTCTGTACCAGCGCAATCTAATGAAAATTGATCTTCTTTTGAAAGAGTATCAGCGAAAATTGCAAAAGAGCTTTCAGAGGGGTGTACAATGAGCAATATTCAAACGACAAAGAACCTCCTTTTGTGGATGGAGCAGCATTTAAATCAGCAGGCGAATTTTTCTGTCGAAGAGATCCGGAAATTTTTTGCAGATGAGTTTGTGATCAAAACCAACAGTCGCGTTGTTCATGCTACGCCAGAAACCTACCGCGATTATCTCTATAAATTGAAGAGTTCATTGAAAAGTGTAAAATATGATCTCGACGAGATGTTCGACGCAGCTGGCGTTGTGATCTCTCCTTTCGTCATCCACATGAATTTTACAGACAAAAAATCGCAGAGTTTAATGGCAATTTCAATTTTTCGATTCAGCGCGGATCGACGCATTGTGGAGTGGAAAGAGGTGTTTGCTGACGCGAATAAGCAGGAGCTAAGCTACGATCCGAGATGACCGTCGATAAGCTTCAGCTTTTCCTTGCGGCTCATTTTCTTGATCTGCATTTCGCGTTTGGTCGCTTTGGAACGATTAGGTTGTTTTTCGCGAAAGCGTACGGCTTTGGGGCTCGAAAAGCGGAAAAAACGCGCGCCATTGCCTCCTTTCTGATGGTTGGCAAAGCGGCGGTCTAGATCGGTCGTAATGCCGGTATAGAGCTTTCCCGACACCGTCTCGATAATGTAGACCTCCCAAGAACTTTTTTTGGCCATAGAGATCATGCTGGATTTTATTGAGATTTTGTTCAAGAATTGCCCGCGCTTATACTATGAAAAACCCGGCAAATCTCCTTCCTAAAGACCCTCACGGTTGTCCATTTCTGATCCTTGCTCCGATGGAGGGGGTAGGAGATCGATGCTTTCGCAAAGCGATGGCTTCAATTGGCGGGTTTGATGAAGCGGTAAGAGATTTTTTGCGTGTGCCAAAGAATGCGCATGTCAAAAGCCTTGCGGTGGAGTATGAAGCAGATGAGCTCTCTCCGATTCCGATCGCCGCTCAGCTCATGGGGTCGGATCCAGACCTCATGGCTGATATGGCTCGAGAGATGGAGGCGCGAGGAGCGCCGCGCGTCGATATCAATTGTGGATGTCCTTCAAACACAGTAACCGGAAGGGGAGCGGGATCGAGTCTTTTAAAAGAGCCCGATTTTCTTCATGAAGTCGCAAGGGCTGTTGTTCAAGCGGTTTCGATTCCGGTAACGATCAAGATGCGCTCTGGATTTGAAGATATTTCGCTGTTCAAAGAGAACCTTCATGCCGCGGAAGGGAGCGGCGTGCGATATATCACACTGCATCCGCGTACAAAAGTGGATGGGTATGGACCGCCTGCACGTTGGGATCTGATTGCGGAAGCGAAATCCATTCTGAAGATCCCGCTAGTGGGCAATGGCGATATTTTGAATGTCGAACATGCTTTGAAGATGCTCGAAACGACACAGTGCGACGCGCTCATGATCGGAAGGGGAAGTGTGATCAATCCGTTTATCTTTCATGAAATTCGCGCGCATTTTTCTCAGCAGCCATACACACCTCTTTGGGAAGACCTCGTGCGCTACTTCGATGTGTACATGGCGGAAATTCCGGCAGGAGTCTCCATGCGAACGAGAATTAACAAGCTAAAACAGCTGATGAGTTTTCTGTTCAAAGGAAATGCACAACTGCTTGAACTGCGTGCACAGATTTTGACTTCGCAATATCAAGATTCAGGTGCATTTCTTGAGTTCGCACTACCGCTGCTGCAAGGTGCGTGGCAGAAAAATAGTGCAAAATAATTCTTTTTCACCATAATCCAAAAAAAGTCACAACTTTGAGGAGACCCATGCAACCATCAAAATCCCTTTTTGCAATTCTGTCTGCAACTACACTTTTTTCGATCACAACACTCTCTGCTGACTCAGCAAAAAAGCAGCCAGCTCAGACACCTCCACCACCATACGATGCAGATCTTTTCAACAAAGACAAAGAAGTTAGCTTCGTTACAGGAGAACTTCTCGTATGGCATGTCAATGAGGGCGCCACGGATTACGCCATCAAGATGAATCAACCCGCTTGGTCTTCAACACTTACAACTGCCGCAATCGGAAACTATCAGAACGCAGAGTTCAACTGGTCTCCGGGAATGCGGGTTGCTCTGGGTTATTTCAATGCACCCCATTTCTGGGATATCTTTGTACAGTACACGTTCGTACCCGCAAGTGGAACAAGCGAAGCGAAAGCTCCAACTGCAGCCGATCAGTTTCTGAACGGAACATGGGTTCACCCTGCAGCGAATTTTCCCTCTCCGGCTCTTCGCAAGGCTGAAAGCGATATCAATCTAGACTATCACCTCGCAGATCTACTTGTTTCCCGCCGCTTTCATCCCAATGAGCACTTTAGATTAAACCTTTTTGGTGGAATAACAGCTGGCTTTCTCTATCAGAACTGGAAAGTGAATTATGAAGATACAGTAGGAGGCCGCTCAAAGATTCAAAACAATTGGCAATTCATGGGCGTGGGACCTCGGTTGGGGCTTAAGGTTGATTGGTTTATGCGATGCGACTTCTATTTAACGGGCCTTTTCTCTAACGCTATTCTTGCTGGCTGGTATCGAAATAGCGCTTTCCAAAATACAACAACGCCAACTGTAGATGCAGATATCTCCCTTCCCTTTCGCGATAGCCATTTCAGTGATACGCGACTCACATACACCGCGCAGTTTTTGGTAGGGCCTTCCTGGCAGAAACGCTTTGAACGGGTGCGCACAGAGCTGATTGTGGGTTATGAGTTTACCGTCTGGACTAACCTGCATCAGATCTATCGGTCCGTCTTTGATGCCGCCACTGGGCCTCACGAGACCTTAATCAACGACTCGCTCGTGTCTCTGCAAGGAGTGACTGTGCGATTGAATGTTGATTTCTAGTGAAGTAAATTTTTTTACGGCATAACAAAGGAAAGGAAACATGTTAAAAAAGACTTTTCTAATTACATCTGTAGCGTCGTTCTCTTGCTCCGGTCTTTTTGCGGATCAAAAATATGACAACACAAGAGATTCCAAAGATCGGACAACGAAAGAATATGAGAAGTACTGTGGAGGATTTACTCTCGGTACAACGATCAGCAACGGACAGTACAACGAATTAGATAACTTTATCACAGTGGGGTACTTCAATAGCTGCTTCTTGTTTGATTTCGGTGTGAACTATCAGCACATCAACTTCAGACACCGTGATGATCAAAACAAGTGGGGATTCCTCTCTCACTTGGGCGGAAGAGCAAGACTCTATCGCAACTTATTTTTCTCGGGAGGAGTATTCGGGATGATCAGAACGAAGCCTACAAATCCTCATCCGTATGCGGTGGGAGTATTCACAGGCTTAGATTTCCAAATCTCTCGCCACTTCTTGCTCTCGGGCAAGATCTATCCCTTCAACTTCGAGCGCCGATCAAATAACAACACGAAGTTCTACGAAGTGTTTGAGACGGGTTCTTTGAACATTTCTTACGTATTCTAAGCATTTCTTGTGATCCCTGGTGGTTTTGGCCTCGGCGTATGCCGAGGCTTTTTCTTTTTCTATAAATTCAGATTAATCGTTATTTTGTGGTACAATATCCCTTTAAATTATTTTATTTTAAAAATGTATGAAACCTGATTTAGGCCAAGAGATCGAGTTAACCATCGATCGTTTAGGGATTAACGGCGAAGGCGTCGGGCAGTGGCGCGGCTTTACGGTTTTTGTCTTTGGAGCCCTTCCGACGGAGAGGATCATTGCGAAGGTCTACGAGGTGCGTAAAAACTTTGCGCGTGCAAAGATTTTAGAACGTCTGGATACCTCTCCCCATCGTGCAGAGCCCCCATGCCCGCTGTTCGGACGCTGCGGCGGATGTCAGCTCATGCATCTAAGTTATGAGCAGCAGCTGAGGGCGAAGCAGCAGCGCGTCGTAGACGCACTCAAAAGAATTGCAAAGATAGATATTGACGTCGCACCCTGCATTCCCTCGCCTCAGAGGCTGGCTTATCGCAACAAAATACAGTTGCCTGTTAGCGCAAATCTGCGACTCGGTCTCTATGCGCATAACACGCACGATCTCATCGAGATCGAGAAGTGTTACATCCATTGTGAGCTTGGGGAGCGCGTGTTTCAACAGGTTCAGGAGCTTCTAAAAAAGCACCCTGCTGGCAATTTAAGGCATGTTCTTATCAAAACAGCCGTGCATACCCAACAGGTGCTCGTGATTCTAGTCACACACACAAACGAGCCGCTTACCGTGTTGGCAGAAGCGATTTTCGAATCGATGCCAGAAATCAAAGGCGTTATGCAGAACATCAATCCCGCTGAGGGCAATGTGGTATTAAGCAATCACTTCGGCACGCTTGTCGGAAAGGGAGCGATCGAAGAGAGGCTCTGCAACCTAACTTTTAAAGTTTCTCCCGCCTCTTTTTTTCAGGTGAACCCTGCGCAAGCGGAAAACCTCTATCAAAAAGTTGTCCAGCTCGCCCATCTAACAGGGGATGAGCGCGTCTTGGATGCCTATTGCGGCGTAGGAACGCTCTCGCTCATTCTTGCACAGCATGCAAAAGAGGTTGTCGGCATCGAATCCGTAGCTGCAGCGATCGAAGATGCAAAAGAAAATGCTCAAAGAAATCAGATCCACAATGCGAAATTTATCTGTGGACTCGCCGAAGAGAGCATTAACACACTCGAAAAGATCGATGTCGCAGTATTGAATCCCCCTAGAAAAGGGTGTGAGAGCAGCTTTCTTGAAAAGCTTGCTCATCTTAAACCGAAGCGGATCGTCTACGTCTCCTGCGATCCCGCTACCCTTGCTCGCGATCTCCAGCTCTTAACGCAAAAAGGCTACACAGTGAATACCGTGCAGCCCTTTGATATGTTCCCGCAGACCATGCATGTAGAGAGCGTTTCTTTACTTGTGATTTCCGGGTGACGATTAGGAAGAGGGACTCACCACAGAGACACAGAGAGGGATGAGGTTGCACAGAGGTAAGAGAGATTTCTTATTTTGCTAGAGAGCAAAAAAGAAGTTCCTGCCGCTTTCGCGGCAATGGCTGTACTGCACGTCAGCGTGAGAGTCTCCTTTTTTGCACTCATGCAAAAAAGGATTTTTTTCTTCTTCGTGCACTCTCACCTCTCTCTGTGTCTCTGTGGTGCATCTTTCTCTATTCCAGCACGCGACTTATCTAGCGAATTTCTCTGGGTCTTTTCGGAAAGAGGTCCGGCAGCCCTTGCTGCAGAAATTGTACTGCTTATTGCGGTGCTGAGCTTTGATCTTTGCTGTCTCTACCATGCTTCCGCATACTGGATCTTTGCGTTTTTTTGTCGTCATACTATCCCCTGGTTTGGGCGTGTCGTTTGCACAATCCCTTACTCAATATATAATAATTATTTTAATTAAATAAAAGCAGAAAAGTACTTTTCTCAAAAAGCCATAGCTAGCCACTTATCATCTAAGTGGCCAGCGGAATAATAAGCCTAAGATTTCTCTTGAGGTTTTGAAGTTGAACGATTGAATTTACAGGGGATGGGCATACTGATTTTAAGATCGTATTCAAGCATGCGATTGCTAAGAGGACATTTGTGCTGCTTTCCCACTTCGAGTTTGCATAAAGAGTCTGGATCAATTTTTCCATTCTGAGGAATGATCGTCTCGACCTCGGGCTTGTCTACAATATAGATCGAGGGGAATCCATACAACTGCTCCATGCTAGGAACTCCGCCTCCACGAGCGATATGTAAAAGTCCTGCCCAAATGATCGATTTGCCGCCGTTCTGACCCATGGTATGATCAATGATGCACTTAGCTTGATAATTCATCACAGCTGTGCGGGCAACACCGTAAATTTCTTTATCCTGCTGTTTGAGCCTGGGTGCAGTATTTTGTGAAGCAGTTGTGTCGATGCAGATGACGCGTCGAATACCCGCATTTTTTGCAGCCGTGATTACATCCTTCTCGGTATATGCGGAAGCATTTTGTTGCACGATCTCCATGCGTTTTAGTTTGTTGGCGAGTTTTTCAGGGATCTGAAGAGCAGAGGTAGAAGGCTTAAAATAGGCATCAAAATCTGCCTGAAAATCTTGGTGGGGGTATCCTTCGATGTAAAGTGTATCCACTCCAAGTTTTACCAAAAGAGGCATGTAGTGACAAAGGAGATACTTCGGTGCTGAGTGAGCATGGTCTTCTGCAATACAAATACCCTCATATTTTTGGAGCAGGACCTCAAAAACCTCTGCTATTGGAACCCACTCAGAGAGATTCGGGAGATCTAGACGTGGTGGAGTTGCATGATCGGCAAAATACTCTTGGGTTGCTCTGAGGAGTTCGGCTTCATTCGAAAAGAGAAAATGCTCAGGAACCTGGTAGGGGGCGACTGTCGGCAGGAAGTGTTTCGGGAGTTCCAATGGACGAGGGCGAGGTTTCTGCGGCTCTTGCGCACTGAGTGCTATTGCTTTTTCCAGATCTTTGAGAAGCTGCGATTCTCCATTATCTTGACGCGGTTTCTGCGGCTCTTGCCTGCTGAGTTCGATGGCACGCGCAAGATCAGGATCATCCAGATTGTTGGCGGGAGGAACAGGTGGAAGATTTAAACGGATGAGGGGCTCTTGAAGAGAAGGTTCAACCGGATCCTCCAGCCCGAAGTAGCGCAGGATGGTGTGCCACAAGTCTCGTAAATAGTTCCCAATGGCTCTAAGGGTGCCGTAGCAGTCGCAACATCCGCCATCTTCGTGGTTGTCGATCCAATTTGCAGGCTGACGTGCGGGCGCAGGGGACCTTAACGGCGGTGCTCTATCTAAATAATAATCATTTCTTGCGCCTACTCGATTAATAGGATCAAAAGACATTGATTTTCCTTATTAAAATGGTAAGAAATTATACGTGAATTGAGATTATTATTCATGTCGATTTTTGGCGTACAAAAGCAAATAAAAATTTTTCTGGTTGCAAAAATTTTTTTTGATATAAGGGGGATATGATCAGTGAAGCTCCCACAACTCTTCTTGCAGAAAGCCCCTCTTTCACAGGCTATGATCAGGTTGCGCGCGTGTATGAACAGGGGAGACCCGATTATCCACAAGCTGCAGCAACCCACTTTGCTTCTGTCCTTGGTCTGCAACCTGGAAAAGTGGTGCTCGACCTTGCTGCGGGAACTGGCAAACTCACGAAAGCGCTCAATGAAACAGGCGCATCGTTTTTAGGTGTTGAGCCAGTTGATGAGATGCGCGCCATTTTTAAAGAGCAGTTCCCAGGGTTTTCTATTCTGGAAGGGTCTGCGGAAAAAATCCCTCTTCCGCCTGCACATGTAGATTGTGTTGTTGTCGGGACGGCATTTCACTGGTTTGATGGCGAGAGAGCTCTCTCTGAAATTGCCCGTGTTCTCAAGCCAAAGGGCAAACTCGGATTGATCTGGAATGTTTTTGACGCGGAGACCTCATGGGTTGCAGAGATTCGCCGACTGCTTAAATCTGAGAGCACGCACGACTCGTTTGCATGGAAAACTGCCTTTGAGGAGAGCACCTTTTTTGGACCTCTGCTACACCTCAAATACAGCTACTGCTATCCAGGAAGCGTGGAAGATGTTTTGAATCGAGTCATTTCTGCAAAAGTGATGGGCACATTTTCTAACAAAAAAAAGGAAGATATCGTGGCACGCACGCTACATATTTTAGACACACACCCGATAACTGCGGGCAAGACGAGTTTCAATATTCCTTATCGCATCGAAATTTACTGGACGCAAAAACTCTAATGCGAATCTTTCTTTTTCTGATCACCGTTTTTTCTTTTGGACTTATTGCCGAGGAGAAAAGCTGCGCTGTCTCTCCCGCAGAAGGGATGAAAAGATTATTAGAGGGAAATCAGCGCTACGTGGAAGGAAAGATGCGCCATCCCGATCAGAGCAAAGAGCGTCGCATAAAAACAGAAGCCATACAAAAGCCCTTTGCAGCCATTCTCGGCTGCTCCGACTCTCGCGTTCCTCCAGAAATTCTCTTCGATCAAGGCATCGGAGATCTCTTCACTGTCCGCGTGGCCGGCAATGTTTTAGGACCCGTCGAACTCGATAGCATCGAATACACCGCATTCTATCTTGGCTCATGCTTCATTCTCGTTCTCGGCCATGAGAATTGCGGTGCGATCAAAGCTGTGATGGCGGGGCAGACGAAAGAGATTGAAGCGGTGGCCTCGCTCATCACCCCCGCACTTGCACAACATCCGGGTGCTACCACGGAAGAGGCCGTAAAGGATAACGTCCTTCACGTGATCCAGCAGCTCAAAAAGAGTCCTGTCCTCTCCAAATTAATGCAGAAAGGCTCCCTCGACATTCGCGGTGGCTATTACGATTTTGTCTCGGGAAAAGTGGAGCTACTTCCAGTTGTCGAGGAGAAACGATGACAGAGTACGACATCCTCATTATCGGTTCTGGCGCAGGTGGGGGAACGCTAGCACATGCGCTTGCTTCCACGGGCAAAAAAATTCTGATCGTCGAGCGCGGAGACTACCTTCCGCGCGAAAAGGAGAACTGGGATCCCGGAGAGATCTTTCTAAAGGCGCGCTACAAAACAGAAGAGAAGTGGTATGACAAAAATGGCGAAGCTTTCAAGCCGGGGATGTACTACCACGTCGGCGGAAATACGAAGGTATATGGAGCGGCGCTTCTTCGTTTGCGGGAAAGGGATTTTGAAGAGATCCACCACCATGGCGGCATCTCGCCCGCGTGGCCGCTGAAGTATGCAGATTTTCAGCCCTACTATCTGGAGGCAGAAAAGCTCTATCACGTGCATGGAGAGAGGGGAGTCGACCCCACGGAGCCGCCTGAAAAATCCCCCTATTTTTATCCCGCATTAAGTCATGAAGAGCCGCTGAAGAAGTTCTTCGAAGGAATGCAGGCGATGGGGCATAAGCCCTTTCCTCTGCCCCTGGGACTAAGACTCAACGAAAAGCATCGGGAGAGCGCTCCCTGCATCCGTTGCGACACCTGCGACGGATACCCTTGCCTAGTCGATGCAAAGTCTGATGCCGAAATCACCTGCATCAAACCCGCACTTAAGCATGAAAATGTGACCCTGCTCAGAAATTCAAAGGCCGTGAGGCTGGAAACCGATGCCTCTGGTCGCGAAGTCACTGGGGTGATTGTTGAAAAAGAGGGAGGGGAAGAAAAACTCCGCGCAAAAATATACGTGCTCTCCTGCGGCGCCATTAACTCTTCCGTTCTGCTGCTCAAATCTGCAAATGCAAAACATCCCAACGGTCTTGCTAATAGTTCTGGCCTTGTCGGTCGCAACTACATGTGCCACATCAACAGCATCGTCCTCTCGCTTCATACTTCGTTGAATCTATCGCACTACGAGAAGACCTTTGGCCTGAATGATTTTTATTTCGGTGCGCCCGACTGGGAGTATCCTCTCGGGCATATCCAGCTTCTCGGCAATGTCAAAAAGGAGATGCTGAAGGGCGGTGCTCCACCATTTACCCCCTCCGCACTTCTCCACGGCATGGCAAGACATAGCATCGGCTGGTGGATCTCGAGCGAAGATCTTCCCGATCCTGAGAACCGCGTTGTGCTGAAGGGCAATGGAGAGATCGGTCTCCATTACACAAAAAACAACCAAGAGGGCCACAGGCGGCTCATCAAGAAACTCAAGCAGATCATCCGTGCGATCGAACCCGCGATCTTCCTCTCCGAAGATATGCCGATTGGTGCAGTTGCTCACCAGGTGGGCACCTGCCGCTTTGGCAAAGACCCCAAGACATCGGTGCTAGATGTAAACTGCAAGGCGCATGATGTCGAGAATTTATACGTTGTCGACGGGAGCTTTTTCCCTTCGAGTTCTGCAGTGAACCCAGGGCTGACGATCATGGCGAATGCGCTGAGAGTCGCGGACGTTCTTCACAAATTATAAACGCTTCGGGCGTTCTCATAAAAGATGAGATGCTGTTCCTCTTCTGAATATCGGGTTAGCGCTTCTTTATTTATCGCAAGGATATCGTCCAAAGAGATAAAGGCACCATCGGGTGGACAGTTGCTTGCAAATATACAGCGTTTGGGTCCAAAGGTATCTACGGCGTGCGCGATATGCTTTTTTATCAGATCTCGCTGCTGCGTACCTTGAAAAAAGACTCCAATCCCCGAGACTTTCATGTATGCGTTCGGGATTTCTGCCAAAAGTTGGATGTTTTGGAGCCAGTCTGGAAACGTCTTTTCCGATGGGTTGTGAGGTAGAGAGAGGTGGTCAAAGATTACGATGGTCTCTTTGTAAGTTTTTAATAATTCCACCGCATCGGGAATTTGCTGGGGATATATCTGCATGTCGAAAGAGAGGTTGTATTTTGACAGCAGAGAAAACCCCTTTCTCCATGCCTTGTCCCGCATATAATCGCCACGGTCAGTAAGAAAAAACCCCTCTTTGCCGAAGCGCAGATTCATGCGAATTCCTCGCATATTGGGGTACTCACAGTGTCTTTTTAACATCTTGTCTACATCGGAATGGTGCAAGGGTGCGTATCCTACGATTCCTTGGGGGAAGCCATGCTTATCGGCAATCTTTTGTACCCATTGTGTTTCGAGGACGGGGTCATGCGCGAAGCCGTGGCATTCAACGTGCACAGATTTTGTGATGTTCTTATCGCGGATGATTTTCAGGTAATCATCGATCAGAAAATTTCCCAGGAGCTTGCCCTTAAATATTGTCTCATCCAACCAGGGGTATCCATTCACGCGATCCCAAAGGTGCATGTGCGCATCGACAATATTTTCAACGGTGTTATTTTTTTTCATGCTCTGCTAGTTGTTTATGCATTTTTTGATCCTCCTTGGCGCCAAAGTAGATCGTCAAAAAGCTTCCCGCGATGACAAGGAACATCCCTATCCATGCTAGAAGAGTTGGAATATCGCGCCAGACCAGCCAATCAAAAAAAGCACCGAAAAGAAAGCTGAGAAATGTGAGAGCAGATAAATAGCGCACCTTGGCTAGCTTTAGGGCGTAGGTGAGAAAGATCTGATAGAATGCGCCGAATGTACCCACGCCACAGAGGTAGAGCCAGGTACGAGGGGAATACCTTTCGAGCTGGAACACAGAGAAGATAAAGGTGACAACTGTTCCAACTAGGGCGTAGTAGAATATGATTTGAAGCGGGGTGCTCACCTTACTTAAGTCCCGCGTTAAAACAAGAGCGATAGCGCCAAATATACCAGAAGCTAATCCGATCATCGAGAATGCATTGAAAATTTCCTTGTTGGGCCCCAATACAAATATGACTCCGAGAAATCCGATGCAGATGCTGAGAATGATTCTGGTTGGGGTTTTAATTTTTGTCATCGCCCAGACCACGAGAGGAATAAATAGTGTTGCCGTGTTGTTGAGCAAAATGGCATTGGCGAGCGGCATGTATCTGATCGCATAAAACATGCAGGCAAGCGCCATTAGTCCGATGATACTCCGGACCATAACTATGCTAAAGCTATGGATTTTTACGACGCGTACGTGGTCTTTAATTAAAATAGGAATGAGGAAAATCAAATTGAAGAAGAAACGGAAGAAGAGAGAGACAGACGTAGCTGCTTCGTCGCCGATTAATTTGATAAATAATCCAGAGGCTGCAAAACAGAGCATGGAAAAAATCATTAAATAGGAGCCAAGGATCAGATGTCTGGATTTTTCCATGAATCTTAGGCTACAGCTCTCTTCTTCTTATCTTTCAACTCCATGATTTCGATGTAATTTCCGGCTGGATCGACAACATCAAAGCGGTGGCAATAAGGGACGGCGACATCTTCTTTGATCGTCACCTTGTGCGAAGAAAAGTGTTGCCGTGCTTTCTGAATGTTGTCCACCTCCAGTGCAAAATGACGAGAGAGTCCAACATTGATGAAAGGAGGCGTTAGATCCACATGTAGACGCATCCATGGGGTGTCATACCAGATGACCTTATACTGCTGATCTAATGCTGAAGGATGTTCGATCTCTTTGAATCCCATGACCTTTTCGTAAAACCAGCGAATCTCCTTCTCCTTTTCTGGAGGGCAGGAGACCGTGATGTGATTGATTCGATTAATATTAAAATCCATGGATACACCCTCTATAGGTTTATGAGATATTTCAGGATGTTAAATAAATTTTTTTAATGTGTCAAATCAACAGGACATAATGCCCATCCGGATCCACGAGTAGTGCGGCTACGGTTTTCCCCTTCTCTTCGATTTTTCCGCGCATATGCTCTTTGCCAAGCTTCTTCAAAATCGGTTCGAGATTGGGGGTTTTGATGATCGTTTTCGTGGCGGTGAGGTCGTGGGGAGCGTGTTTGCTAAGACGCCCCCTTTTTCCTCCGATGTAGTGGAGGAATTCCAGGCCGATTCCTTTCTCTTGTTTATCTCGGAGGCCAGTGATTCTGACTTTAGCGCCGGGGATGGAGGTGAGTCTCTCCTGCGTCTCCCCATAATTTAAGCTCTCTCCCATAACCTGAAGCCCTAAAATATCCTGGTAGAATTTCAGGCTTTTTTCGGTATCGGAGACGGCGATTGCGGTGTGGTCGATTCCTAAAAAGAGGCGGCCTCGATGCTCTTGCCACTCTGCGCACCCCTTTCCTGGTGGATAAAAGATGATCTCTAATGGGTGGTGATCGGGTGAGCGAAAATAGAAGGCTTTGATGCCTGCTGCTGGTTTATTCCATTCTGGGATGGTTTGAGGGGAGTGGGAGATGGCATAGGCGTGATGTTGAGAGAGCTTCTTGTACGCTTTTTCCATATCAGAGACAACGATCGCAATGTGTTGGAACCAGAGATCGGAGCTGATCGAATCGGGAGGGAAGGGTTTTCCTTTTGGATTCAGCATTTCTGTGAGATAGATCTCCGCATTCCCTAGTTTCATGCGCGTGCGTTTTGCATGTACCTCTGGATGGTGGTAGAGCTGTGCGAAAAAGCTGCTTTTTTCTTCCCGGGTTTCGAGTTCGGTAAATTCGAGGACTTCTCGGAAAAATTTGACCGCTTTCGAGAGATCGGTCACAACAAAATCAACGGCTTGAACGTAACTCACGCCGCGCTCCAATTCACGACCGTTTTGATCTCATCTTTTCCTGGATGCTCAATCGCTTCTAAAATCTTGTCGGGTGAAATATGCGAGGTAATGAGAGCTTGGAGCGATCCCTTCCACTTTGTGGTGGCAAGAGTGAGATCACGAACAGCCATTTCCCAGTGGTTTTTGCCCGCGTTGACACTACCGAGCGCGACCTGATTTTTCATGACGAAGTCGTGGACGATGTGGCCGCCATTGATTTCGAAAGAGGAGGTGGGAGGAACGCCGGTGAGGACATAGCCGCCGTTGATGCCGAGCGCGCTAAAGAGATCGAACTCAACACGAGCCACACCCGCTGCCTCTAAAATGAGATCGATCTGCCCGAATTTTGTGGGGATATCACTGGTTTTTGTTGTTCGTGCATCGATGTAGGTTCCGCCTAGCTCTTGCAGAATTTTGGTGCGAGGAGTTCCCGTATCGACGATATCCATGCCGAAGAGTTGGAAGCCTCTGAGGCGAAGCGCGATGCACGCCAGGAGACCGATGGGGCCAAGTCCCGCAACGAGCGCCTTTTTGTTTTTGTAAAGTGTGGTGTCTCTCCAGTCGGGAAGGCGAGCTTGCTGGATTGTGAGAATCTCATCGATCGCCTTTTCAACGACAGACATCGGTTCTGTGAGCACTCCGTAAAGTTTAAGCTCGGGTGGAACTTTCACGAGGTACTGCTCCTCATCGATCACATACTCGGCATGAAACCCGTGTCTCCCTTTAATGCCTCTTTCGGTGTAGTTGCCTGTATAACAAAAATCCGAGCGCCCGCTTTTACAGGGAGCACAGCTGCCACAGCCGCGTCGCACAGTAATCACAGCGAGATCGCCCTTCTTGAAGGTGCGTACAGCCTGCCCCACCTCGACAACTTCAGCAACACTTTCGTGGCCGAGAATGAGAGTGTTTTCTCCTGCGGGAGGGAAGGCTCTTCCTCCTGCGACCTCTTCACGGTCGGTCCCACAGATGCCCACCTCGAGCATCTTGAGTTTGACCTCTGTCTCCTTCTGAATCTTCGGCTCGGGAATCTCCTCGATGGAGAGCTTTTGAGTTTGAATGTTGAGAGCAATGGCTTTCATGATTTCCTCGTGAGTTCATCGATGAAGTTGGCGACAAGACCGCTCCAGCCGGTCTGATGGGAGGCGCCGAGGCCCTTGCCTGTATCGGCGTGGAAGAATTCGTTGAAGAGAATCCAGTCTGAAAAATGGGGATCCTTTGCGAAGGGGTTGTCTGCCCCCATGCAAGGCCGGATCCCATTTTGATCTTTTTTAAAGAGAGAGATCATTCTCTCTTCGAGATGGCGGAGGATCTCTTCGATTGTAACAGGTTTTTCATCTTTCACAGTGATGCGGAAATCGGAATTGAACACGTCAGCAAAGACTCTGAGTGATTGGACGAGAAGGTAGGTGGTGGGAAACCAGAGAGGTCCGCGCCAGTTGGAGTTGCCACCCTTCAGTTTGGAGACCGCTTCCCCAGGCTCGTAGGTGATCTGCCTGTCTTTGTAGAAGAAGGGATTCGCTTCATGAAATTTTGAAAGACTGCGGAGGCCAAAAGGAGAGCGGAACTCCTCGGGATCCCAGATGTAGCGAAGTACGCTCTGAAGCTGATCACGGGTGACGAGGGTGAGAAGGTAATTTTTCGCTCCTTTTTCAGCGAAGGGGATGACGCAATCTTTTGTGTGTACCTTTCGATTTTTCAGGAACCAGAGAAAGTTGCGCTTAAATTCAGGGAACTGGTTGAGCTCTTCCTCCGTGATGACCTCTGTCGCGTAAAGAGGGATGATGCCCACGAGGGAGCGGACGCGAAATTTCGCGAACTGTCCATCGGGGTAGGTGAGGACGTCATAGAAAAATCCATCCTTTTCGCTCCATAGCTCATAGTGCTTGCTGCCCCGCATCTTCATTGCGTGAGCGATGTAGATGAAGTGCTGGAAGAACTTAGTCGCCATCGCTTCATAGGTCTTATCCTCTTTTGCAAGCACAAGCGCGATCCGCATCAGATTTAAACAGAAGAGCGCCATCCAGCCCGTCCCGTCCGATTGCCTCAGTGTGGCTCCTCCCTCAAAATCGAGAGAGCGGTCGACAATGGTGATGTTGTCGAGACCTAAAAATCCCCCCTCGAAAACATTGAGGCCTGAGCTGTCGACACGGTTAACCCACCAGGCGAAGTTGATGATGAGCTTCAAAAAGCATTTTTTCAGAAAGGCCCGATCTTCTATGCCCTCTTTCTTTTTCTGGATCTCATAAAGACGGAGAGCCACCCAGCTCTGGATCGGCGGATTGAGATCGGAGAACTCCCACTCATAAGCGGGAATGGCGCCGTTCGGATGTTGGAACTGATCGAAGAGAAGAAGCCAGAGCTGCTCTTTTGCAAACTCGATATCGAGTAGAGAGAATGTCAAGCAGTGAAAAGCAAGATCCCACGCGGCGAACCAGGGATACTCCCACTTGTCGGGCATCGAAAGAATGCGCATCGAATTGAGGTGGCGCCAGTGGACATTGCGGATGCTCTCTCTAGATGCGGGCGGCGGAGAGTAGCTGTTATCTCCCTGCAGCCATTGATTGACATCGTAGAGGTAGATCTGCTTGCTCCATAGCATCCCCGCAAGCGCTTGTCTCTGGATCGCCTTCTCTTCTTCCGAAATATTTGCTGGATGTACAGAGGCATAGAATGCATCAGCCTCCTTTCTTCTCCGGTCAATGATCTGCTCAAAGTCTTTTAGAGGGTTTTCTTGAGGCGTATCAGAAAATCTCAACTGAACGATGGCGGATTTTCCGGGTGGAATGTTCTCGAAAAAGTAGTCAAAGCAGGCTTTTGTGCCCCTCTCTTCCGGATCCACCGTGTGTTGTTTGTGAATAATTGCGTTGTGAAACCCATCTTTGTAGTAGGAGATATCGGAGGAAAAATTTTCGTTATTCGTAAAAAGGGCTCGTCCCCCCTCTGATCCGTAGAGGTAACGTTTTCCAAGATGATAATCGAAGGAGAGCGTAGGCGGAGAGAGGAGCGCAGCGTCATCTGCAATGAGACAGACCGTTTTTGCATCTTTTGTAATAACCGGTTCAGGAAGACGCGTGTCACCCCATGCCCACTGGTTGCGAAACCAGAGCTGGGGGATGATGTGAAGTGAAGCCGGCTCGCTTGCGCGATTGATCGCTTCGATGCGAATGCAACAATCTTCTGGTGAGACCTTCGCATACTCGATGAAAATGTCGAAATAGCGATTCTCCGCAAAAACGCCCGTGTCGATCAGTTCATACTCGGGATCTTTGGCTCCTCGCTGGGCATTGACCTCTTTTAACTGCGCATAGGGAAATTCCCCCTGCGGGTATTTGTAGAGGTATTTCATGTAGGAGTGTGTCGGCGTGCCATCGAGATGGTAGTAGCACTCCTTCACATCTTCACCGTGATTTCCTTGCAGGGAGGTGAGCCCGAAAAGGCGCTCCTTTAAGATCGGGTCTTTTCCATTCCAAAATGCCGGTGCAAAGGTGAGAATCTGATACCGGTCGCACCAGCCAGCAATCCCATCCTCCCCCCAACGGTAGACGCGCTTGTGAGAGTCTTCAAAAGGAAAGTAGCTCCAAGCGTCTCCATTCCAGCTATAATCTTCGCGTACGGTTCCCCATGCACGTTCCGAGACGTAGGGTCCCCACTTTTGCCAAGGAGGAACGACCGTTGTGAAGGCCTCTTTAAGACGTGATTGTTCGTTTGCACTTTCGGGCATATGTCTTCTTCTAGAAGAAGAGAATTAAAAGCGCAAGGGGCTGCGGAGACAAGAAAAAGGAGATTTTTAAACACCGAGAACACCGAGAAGAAAAGAGAGAGAGATTAAGAACCCTTTTCGGTTTTTGATTCTTCTTTTCGTTCTGCAGGGTTTCTAGAAAGCAAATTCTGCATGCGTATTTGGAAATCTTTTTCGCGCGCCCGTGCCATTGCCTTTTCAACCCATGCCATCATGAGTCCATAACCGCGCTCACTAACTCTTTCTTTGCAGTATTCTTGATTTCTTTTGAGACGCTCGACGTTTTCTTGAAGTTTCCGGTTCACCTCTTGAACACGCTTTGCAAGGTCTTGGTCGGAAGGGTGCATGCTTGCGCACTGTTTTGTTTCCGCATATTTCGTAGTGAGATGTTCTACTTTTCGCGAGAGGCGAAAAATTCTTGTAGCTTTCATCAATCTCCACTCGTCTGTTTTGTAACGAGGGGTATCGCGTAGGTCAACGGGTTGTGTTGTTGTTGAAACTTTTAAAGACATTGTTTTACCTTATTTGTTTTCGGAAATTATCCTATTTTATGTAAAACAAAATCAATTTAAGTTATTATTAAAACATCAATTAAACTATTTAATTATGTTGTTAGTTGATCGGTCTCCGTTGGGTATGCTTTTCGATGGGGATGATCTCAAAGCGGGAGACGGGCTCTAGGAAGCGCTCCTGAGGGGTATAACGCCATTTGCGGCACTCGCCATACTTAAGGTCGGAAAGGCGCCTTCCAAACGGAATATTGAGTGAGAGCTCGCCCTGACCGATCCATTTAAAGTTGGGGTCGTAGGACCCTTGTGCGGCAAATCCGATGTAGGGGGAGAGGTGGCCGGAGAGGCGCAAGAAACCGCCGATCACGTTTTTCCCGAAAAAGCCGTTCAGATAGTAGGCGCCACCTGTCAGTTTGCCATGCAGCCCTGCCCACTTAAAAATAACTCGTCCGATCTCAAGATCACCCCCATAAAAATCATATTCGATCCTCTTCTGGATAAATAGCCGGCCATCATGCTCGACGATTTTTTTCGAGAGTGTTTTTCTTCTCCATCGCAGGGGAATGTATCCATTTGCACGAAAATCCCACTGCTCTCCGAGGATTTCAATCCCTAGGCCGAGTTGTTGAAAGTGTGTATGTTTAACTTGTCGAAAGTCGTAAAATGCATTGATGCCAAAGACGAGGCCGAGAGATTCTGAAAGATCGCGAAAACCTAGGCCCCCGTTTGCTGCCCATTTGCCTTCCTTCCACTTGCTATCTCTGAAATAATGTCCTCGCAGATCGAGAAAAGGAGTGAAGTTTCTTTCAGTTGTGTAAGAGAGAAAAAGGTCACTAGAGGTGTACCCTTGATGGTAGCCAATGCCCTTGCCCTCGTTATGGCGCACATCGAGAAAGTTCGGGTGGGCACGATTTTGGCAGTTCCAGTTAGAGTGTGATTCTGAGTGACAACTGGGAGAATTGGGATCTGTTTTGCAGGAGTCTTTCGTTTGTGCAACCAGTTGCTCTTTTCTCTTAAGGTTGGTATCAAAGGTCGATTCTTGATTTGTGAGTATGAAGCGAGATGTAGGAGCCTTTTCCGCAAAAAGTGGAGGGGCGACGCAAAGCAAGAAAAGAGCTGTTCTCTTTGGCAAAATGACCTCCCGGTCAGTATGATGTGTTAAGAAAAGTTTTTATTACATTGTTTAATTTATGACAAAAAAAACTCCTCCTCCCTGTCAGATGGAATTTGGGTATGACGAGTTTGGACATGAGATTCTTCTCAAAGATGGCCGCTTTCAGGTAATGATGGAGTGGGAAAGACCCTATATGGAAGCGTGTATCGACGCGCTTAAGCCGACAGGCGATGTTCTTGAGGTCGGGTTTGGTTGTGGCTACTCTGCCACAAGAATTCAAAGCTATCATCCTAAAAGCCACACGATTATCGAATACCATCCTGTTGTTGCAGCTCGTGCAAGAGAGTGGGCCAAAGCGTACCCAAATGTTGTGATTGTCGAAGATACCTGGCAAAACGCGCTCGAGCGTCTCGGGCTTTTCGACGCGATCTTTTTCGATGACTACCCGCTCGAGAGCGGCGCTCGGATGCAAGAGATGAAAGAGAAAAAAGAAAAGGCTCATCTGATCGTGGAGTCGGGAAAAAAGAAGATGGAAACGTTAGAAATGCAGGTTCCATTTCTGAAAGAGATCCGTTATTCCGATGAGGATATCCACGTGTTTTTCTCGTTGCTCGAACGGGAAGAGCAAGTAGAGGCAAAAGTGTTTCTCCGTTTCTTTTTCGATCTCGTCGATAAAAGCCAAATCACTCCCAAGCAACTGGAGAAGATTCTCGAAAAGCTGAAACAGGAAAAAGATCTTTCTGAGGAAGAGCTTGCCCGTTTCATCGCTGAACGTACACGCAACCCTACGCAGCAAGAATGGAGTGCCCGAGCAGCCGGCGATCGACTCTTTCAGTTCCTTGATCTTTGTCTGAAAAATCACATGCGAGAGGGATCTCGCTTCTCCTGCTTTTTGGAAGATCCCACATCGAAATTTGAGGATGAGAAATTCTTCAATCTCATTATCACCAATCCTGCGCTCGAATATCATGAGTCGCGCATCCCGATAGAGGTGCCTGCAAACTGCGCCTATTACAAGGGCGATGAAGCTCTAGTGATTGTCATCACCAAGAAAGGATAAAAAAGAAGGGGAGAGATCGGACGCGGAAGAAAGAGGGATTTTTTTGCGCGAAGCGCCTCGGTGTTCTCGCTGCGCTCGGCGTTTAAATTCTTTCTTCCCTTTCTAAGCGCACAGCTCTTCGTTCACCTTATCGCTCTTCTTGAGGGGCAAGAAGCGCTTAAATGGCTGTATGTACTGGTCTAGTTGTTGACTGGGTTGTTGTAGGAGGTCTTTCAGCATGTTGTTCAAGTTTTGCTGGATGAAGACCTTTTTCAACATCTCTCCAAGAACGCTATTCATCAGCTGGTCGACGGGGAATCCCCCCTCGCTGCTGATGTTATTGAGTTCCATATAATCGATGCGGGGGAGATGGCGAACCTTTCCATCATCGAGGTAGACGAGGTCTGTATTGATATTTGTGAGAACCACTTTTTTGATCAGAAGGGTTCTCTTGGTTTCTTTTTCGACAGGAGCAGGGGAAGATTTCTGGAGGTTATTCATGATTTGTGTCCAGTTGCCGTCGGTTCCCTTCGCGTTTTTAAACTCTAATCCCAAGTAGATGTTATCGATGTGAATCTCTTCTATCACAATATCTTTATTCAGATAACGGCTGACCGGCGCTTTCACATCAATCTCTTCGGCTGAAAAAGCCTTTTGGAGAACTCCGCCAGGAACGTTTCCAATGACAAGATCATCTACTTGGATTGTTCTTGGCCCCAGAATAATCCCATCGATGGAGACCTTTACACCCATCTCTTTTGTCAGTCTAGCGGAGAGCATGCCTGGGACTCGACCCCAAGCGAAGAAAGCGACGACGACAATTACTAAGAGCAAAACGAGAAAAATTGTAGTTGGACGCATGGGTGAATCCTCTGGTTCTACCCCCTACACTAATAAAGTAATTTTTAACGTGCAACAAAAAGAAAAACCAAGGAAGAGATCTTCCTTGGTTTTGACTTTTGCATTCTGCGTTCTGATTTTTCAAAACGGGGGCCTTCGCCCCCTTTTTTTTTAGTAGTCTCCCATACCGCCGTGGTGGTGACCTGCGGCAGCTGGAGCCTTTTCTTCTTCGATGTCTGTAATGATCGCCTCTGTCGTTAGCAGAAGAGCGGCGATAGAAGCTGAAAGTTCGATCGCGAGACGTACAACCTTTGTTGGGTCTACGACTCCCATCTTTAACATGTTGCCAAACTCTTCTGTTTGAGCGTTCCATCCTTCGAGGGTAGGCAGTTGGGCCACCTTCTGGACGATAATGGCACCTTCGCGGCCTGCGTTCTCTGCGATTTGCTTAAGAGGGGCAGTGATCGCTCTCATCAGGATCTCAACACCGATCTTCTCATCGCCTTTAAGCGATGAAGCGAGTTTCTCCAAGAAGGGGATGCAGCGGATCAGCGCCACACCACCACCTGGGAGGATACCCTCTTCGACGGCAGCTTTTGTCGCATGTACCGCGTCGTCCACGCGATCTTTGATCTCTTTCATCTCGATCTCTGTAGCCGCACCGACGCGGATAATGCCGACGCCGCCCGCGAGCTTCGCAAGACGTTCCTGGAGTTTTTCACGATCGTAATCAGATGTGCTCTCTTCGATCTGGCGTCTGATGAGCTGGATCCTTTCTTGGATTGCCGCTTTCTTTCCGCCGCCTTCAACGAGAGTTGTCTCCTCTTTTTTGATCACGGCTTTTTTCACTTTGCCGAGCATCTCCAAAGTCACGGTCTCGAGTTTAATGCCGATCTCTTCGCTGACAAATTGCCCGCCGGTCAAGATCGCAATATCTTCGAGGATCGCTTTACGCCGATCTCCAAAGCCAGGAGCTTTTACAGCGCACACCTTAAGGCCGCCGCGCAGCTTGTTTACAACGAGCGTTGCGAGAGCTTCACCTTCTACATCTTCTGCGATGATGAGAAGAGGACGTCCACTTTCTGCAACCGCTTGCAGAATAGGGAGGAACTCTTTCATGACGGCAATTTTTTTCTCATAGATGAGAACAAAAGCGTCTTCCATCACACACTCTTGTGCTTCGGGATTCGTAACGAAGTAAGCGGAGAGATAGCCTCGATCAAAGTTCATCCCTTCTACAACATCGAGGGTTGTCTCAAAACCTTTTGCTTCTTCAACAGTGATGGTTCCATCTTTTCCCACGCGCTCCATCGCTTTAGCGATGATTTCACCGATTTCTGTATCGCCGTTGGCAGAGATCGTCGCGACTTGCGAGATCTCTTTTTTGTCTTGAATAGGTTTGCTGAGTTTTTGGAGTTGAGTGGTGATCTCTTTTACACCTTTCTCGATACCGCGCTTGATCTCCATCGGATTTGCGCCAGCAGTGACATTGCGTAGGCCTTCGCTGTAGATCGCTTCTGCGAGAACAGTCGCAGTCGTGGTTCCGTCACCCGCCTTATCAGCAGTTTTGCTAGCGACCTCTTTAACCATTTGGGCGCCCATGTTCTCATGCTTTTCTTCCAGTTCGATCTCCTTGGCAACTGTGACACCGTCTTTGGTGATCTGTGGAGATCCGTAAGATTTGTCGATCACGACATTGCGTCCTTTAGGACCGAGCGTGACTTTCACAGCCGAGGATAGGGTGCGAACACCTTTTAAGATCTTTTGTCGCGCCTCTTCTCGGAACTTAATGTCTTTTGCAGCCATGGTTTTCTCCTAAATTTTTTAATTATTCAACAATTGCAATGATGTCGTCAGCACGAACGATGATGAGCTCCTCGTCATCAATCGTCACCTCTTGTCCCGCGTACTTATCCATAAGAATTGTATCGCCGATTTTGACGGGGATAGGGAGTGTCTTTCCCTCTTTTGTGGTGATGCCCGATCCAATTGCAACGACCTTTGCGGTCTCCTGTTTCTTCTTAGCAGAATCAGGAAGAATGATGCCCCCCTTCAGGGTCTCTTCCTTTTCTAAACGTTTTGCCACAACTCGATTTCCGAGCGGTTTTAAAGATGTTTTTTTTGCTGTTTGTTGTGCCATAGTTTCATCTCCTTAAAAATGGGATTTCCCAGATTGTTAATTTCTGAAATTGCCAGTCTATCCTCTTTCTCTATTTTCTCGCAACAATTTAGCACTTTGCCGCCGAAAGTGCTAACCTGTGGTCTGCGGGTTTTGTTCGTTGAACTAAGAAAGACCCACCACAGAGACACAGAGTAAGATGAGGTAGCACAGAGAAAAACAAACTCTTTTTTTGTAAGAGAACAAAAAAAGAGGTTCCCACTGCCGCGAATAGCGGCGGGAGCTTTTTCTTTTTGCTCTCCAGCAAAAAGGAGAAATTTCTTTCTTTCCTCTGCGCTACCTCATCTTACTCTGTGCCTCTGTGGTGAATCTTTTTTCAATTTGTAAGGAAAATCTTGACTTACACACAAAGTCGCGCTTGTGATATCAGGTTTTACATATGGCAACCACTTTACAAAACAGTTCTGCTGAAGAGAAAAAGACGCGATCTCGAGAAGAGATTCCTCATGAAGATCGTTGGAATGTTGAGGCCCTTTACCTCTCTTTTGAGGCGTGGGAAGCGGATCTCAAAAAATGGGGGAGAGAGGAGAGGAGAGAGGGCCATTGGCAAGAAATTACCGCATTTAAAGGTAAACTTAACGAGGGGGCCGACTTACTTCGCAATCTTTTTCAGACCTGTTTTGAGTTTGAAAGGGCGCTCTCGAAACTTTACACATATGCTCATCTTCGCCACGACGAAGATGTGGCGAATGATCAGTGCAAAAAGGCTTACACGCGGATCTCCTCGCTCCTTTTTGATTTTCGGCAAGAGACCTCATGGGTTGAACCCGAAATTTTAGCGCTCCCAGAAGCCAAATTAAAAGAGTACCTCACGGCGCCGGCGCTTGCGGAGTTTCGCGTCTATTTAGAGAAGATTGTACGGCTTAAGCCTTATACGCTCTCTGCGGAAAAAGAGGAGCTGATGGCTCTTGCAGGGAACGCCCTTGAAACACCTTCGCGTGCTTTCGGTTCTTTCAATAATGCTGATCTCAAATTTGCCCAGATCGAAGATGCGCAGGGGAGAAAGCTCGAACTTACGCATGCTAAGTTTCTGCTCTATTTGCGGGGACGTGATCGAAAGTTGCGCAAAGAAGCCTTTGAGACGCTGCATCACAGTTTTGCTGCCTATGAAAATACACTGTGCGATCTCATTAATGGGGAGATGCAGAAGCATTTATTCAACGCACGTGCGCGTGGATACAAGAGCTGTTTGGACGCGGCGCTCTTTTCACATCAGATCGACACGAGCGTTTATCACTCTCTGATTGCGACAGTCCGCAAAAACTTGAGTGTTCTCCACCGCTACATGGGTGTTCGCAAGAAACTCCTTGGGTATGACGAACTCCATCTCTACGATTTGCATGTTCCTCTCGTGCCAGAGATCACCTTCACGATGAATTACAATGAGGCCGTACGCGAGATTGCGCGTTCCGTGCTTCCTCTGGGTGGTGAATATCAGACGGTGCTAGAAAAAGGATTGGGTCAAGATCGCTGGGTCGACAAGTATGAAAACCTGAGAAAACGATCTGGGGCCTATTCAAGCGGCTGTTTTGACAGCATGCCCTACATCCTCATGAACTACCAAGGCGCCTTCCACGATCTCATGACACTGGCGCATGAAGCCGGCCATAGCATGCACTCGTTTTTGAGCGGACGCAATCAGCCCTACCACTACTCCCACTATCCCATTTTTGTCGCAGAGGTGGCCTCGACCTTTAACGAAGAGCTTCTGATCACAGATCTCCTTGCGAAAACAAAAGATAAGATGCAGCGCGCCTACTTGATCAATCAAAAGATTGAAGATATCCGTGGGACTCTTTTCAGACAGACGATGTTTGCCGAATTCGAACTGCGACTTCACACCTGGGTAGAGCAGAATGTGCCTCTCACACCCGCGCTTCTCAAGAGTGAATACCGAAAACTCAACAGCGATTATTTTGGCGCCCATCTTGTCATTGACGATGCAATCGATATCGAATGGGCCCGCATTCCGCATTTCTACTACAACTTCTACGTCTACCAGTATGCGACAGGCATTAGTGCAGCTCACGCCCTCTGTGAAAAAGTCCTAAAAGAGGGAGCTCCAGCCAAAGAGCGGTATCTTAAATTCCTCTCTTCGGGTTCTAGTCGATACCCCTTAGAGCTGTTAGAGCTTGCCGGAGTGGATATGCGCAGGAGCGATGCTGTTGAAGCGACAATCCGCCACTTCGACACTCTTGTAACTGAGCTCGAGCAGGCGCTACGTTGAGAAAAATATTGATTGAAATCATGCAGACGCAGTATGTCATTTGTAGTTTGCAAAAATAAATTTACGGTTTTTGCGGGTATAAAATGTCAACTAAGTTCAAAGACTACTTCGTCGTTGTCAACGAAAAGGGGTTACACACACGTCCTTCCACGGAGCTCGTGCGGTGTGCAGCATCTTTTAAATCTCAAGTAACTTTGAGTTATCAGGATCAGCACGCAAGCGCCAAATCTCTTCTCGAGATTTTGATGTTGGCTGCTTCTAGAGGAGCGAAGGTAAAGGTGGAGGCTGAAGGAGAGGATGCCGAGGCGGCTATTAAATCGATCCTTCAACTCGCTCGCAACAAATTCAACATCAAATACTAAGAGACAATCTCTGAATTAAACGCGGAACCTCCTGGGGCTTTTTGCAATCTTTTTATTCCCTTCGGGCATCCATATGCTCGTCCCGATATTGAATGCCCGAAGAAAATAAAAATCTCACTAAAAATCCCCTAGGATCTTCTCACGTTTAATTCAGAGATTGTCTCTAAGACAGGAAAGAATTTAACCACCGAGCACACAGAGAACACCGAGGCGATTCGCGCAAAAAAATTGAAGCCGGGGCTCCCTCTTCATCTCGGTGTGCTCGGTGTTAAAAATCTCTATTCTTCGACGGCGACAGCTTTTTCCAGAACTTCTTTTTTACAGAAAACCGGCGCGTTGTACATGAGCGCAAGAGTCATGCAGTCGCTTGGGCGAGCGTCGATTTCAAGGATATGGCGCTCTTCACCGATCTGCTGTTCGAGGAAGAGGCGCGCAAAATAGATCGTGTCTTCAATATTGTTGATGACGATCTGGAGAACTTTGACCTCCAAGCCATCTAAAATCGATTGGATCAAATCATGTGTGAAAGGACGGGGTTTGTGTTCTTCTGTGAGGTAGGTCTGGATATTTTTACCCACATGCGGATCGGTGTAGATCGCAAATTTCTTCGTCTCATTGCCTAAGATGATAACCGTGTAGGCTCGTGACTGCAAAATCTTATTAAACGATACAGGGACAAGTTCAGACATGAATCCTCCGACCAATCAACTTTGTTGCGCGAATAGTTTTTTAACCACAGAGAGCACCGAGAACACAGAGGCGCGTTGTGCGAGAATAAAACTCTCTTATATCTTCTCGGTGCCCTCGGTGTGCTCGGTGGTAAAACTCCACCGTTAGAAAACACCCCATTCAAAAACGTATGTTTAAGGTTGGATCACAATTTGTCCATCGAAAAAACCGATGATCACGCGACCTGCGAGATTAAAGAAGAATCCGGTATCAATGACACCGGGTATTCGCAGAAGGGCATCGTGCTCTTTTTCCGGTCCGCTGCACGGTTCGTCGAATTGAATATCGAAGATTAGATTCTGATTGTCAGTGATGTAATGCGAGCCATCGGGGTTTTTTCGCCAACTTCCCTTGTATCCACCTTTGGCGAGGTGATGCGCTGTAGCATTGTGTGCAAAGGGGAGCACTTCGACTGGTAGCTTGCGCGTCCCTAGTTGAGGAACAAGTTTGCTCTCATCGACAATCACAACCATTTCGCGGCTCATGGCGGCGACGATCTTCTCTCTTACGAAAGCTCCTCCTCCTCCTTTAATCATCCGCTTTTCTGAGTCAATTTCATCAGCGCCATCGACGGTCAGATCGAGGGTTGAAATCTTCTCAATGTCGATCAGAGGAATTCCATGTTTTTTTGCGAGCACACCAGAGGTTTTCGAGCTAGCAACAGCTTTAATAGAGAGACCCTCTTTACATCGCTTTGCAAGACGTTCGATAAAAAATTGAGCTGTTGAGCCCGAGCCGAGCCCCACCAGCATTCCATCTTCAACGAACTCTGCGGCAGTATTCGCCACAGCTTTTTTCGCAAGGTCTTCAGGAGACATAGGTTTGATTCTATACGATTACGTATAAAAGAAGTACAGGCTTGCAGAAAATGCAGGTAAAAAATCAGACTGGAGTCATGAGTAATGAGAAGAAGAAAGACTTTGCAGAAGAGAGTCCTAAAACACGAAGAGCGCGCGAGAAGCTCAAAAAGCATCTCGACGCATTCGAAGGCAAGATCACTCCCCAGGCTCTGCAGAAAAAGGCGATTGAGATCCACCGATGGATTTCACGTCATGCTGCAGACCGGATCGTTCTGAAAAGCAAGACAATCTCCCTCTTTGATGAAAATAAAAATGCTGCCGAGATCAGTCAGAAAATCTCTAAGCTCACCGAACAGATACAATCATGGAAGATGGATACCAAAATAACATGAAGAATCGAGAGTTTGGCAAGGAGGCGCCCCAGAATTTTGATTCGGAGCGAGCGACCATTGCCAAGGGGCAAGGCGCGAGTGAAAATCAAAATTCGGGGGCAAAGCCGACGCAGCAAAAATCCGATTCTTCAGGTTGTTTTGGTATAATCGATTGCCTGAAAAGGCGCGGTTTTATCGACGCCCTCACGAGCGAGGAGATCCATCTTCTCGTTAAGAAACCGACTAAAATTTATGTGGGCTTTGATCCAACAGCCGATAGTCTTCACCTGGGAAACCTGATGGGGATTGTGGCCCTTGGATGGTTCCAGCGTTTTGGGCACACACCTTTTGTTATCTTGGGAGGAGCAACAGGTAGAATTGGAGACCCTTCAGGAAAGAGCGTCGAGCGTCCGCTTTTAGACTCCGCAACAATCGCGCACAACGTTTCACGTATCCGCACTCACTTCGAACAGATCCTTGACTTTTCAGATCCTGCAACGCGCCCCGTAATTTTAAACAATGAAGAGTGGTTTTCTTCGCTCTCTCTTATCGATTTTCTACGCGATGTGGGCAAACACTTTCGTGTTGGAACCATGCTCGCTAAAGAGATGGTTCGCTCAAGAATCGAATCGGAAGAGGGGATTAGCTATACGGAATTCAGCTACCAGATCTTGCAAGCGTACGACTTTTACTACCTTTGCCGTGATTATGATGTAATGGTCGAGATGGGGGGGAGCGATCAGTGGGGCAATATCACAAGTGGGATTGAGCTGACGCGTAAGCTCCTTGCAAAGCAGACATTTGGCTTGACTTTTCCTCTGCTCACGCGCAGCGATGGTAAAAAATTTGGTAAGACAGAAGAAGGGGCGATCTGGCTCTCGCCGGAGCGCTGCTCTCCGTATCAGTTTTACCAGTATCTTTTCCGCATGCCCGATGCTGATGTCATCAAACTTATGCGGCTTCTCACATATATGGAGATGGAAGAGATCGAGGGGTATGAGAGGATGATGAAGGCTCCCGACTACACTCCCAATACAGCGCAACGCAGACTTGCAGAGGAGCTAACGCGACTTGTGCATGGCGAAGAGGGTTTGCAGGCTGCGCTGAAAGTGACGGAGGGGGCAAAGCCTGGCTCTGAGGCAAAACTCGATCCCGAGGTTTTAAAAGAGATTGCAAACGATATGCCTAATCTCTCGCTGAAAACAGAGGATGTTGTCGGTATAAAATATGTCGACCTCACCGTGAAAACAGGCTTTCTTTCCAGCAAAGGAGAGGCTGTTCGCCTCATCGAGAATGGCGGCGCTTATCTCAACAACGAGAAGATCCAAGATCCCCAGCTAAAGATCTCCCCCGAACATCTCATCGGTGGCCGCTATCTGCTCCTCGGCTCCGGCAAAAAAAAGAAACTCCTCCTCTCCATCACCTAATTTATTGTTGAAGAATAGGGGGATGAATAGACATGTCGGGTGCCAGAGCACTAGCGTGTCCCTGTCCCCCGCGACCCCCCTTGCGCCTCATCTCGCTTTGAAAAATCCTGTGCTCGGAGGCGGGGTGTGCGAAGCACTACCCC